>Ga0206125_10000026_pt1 | contig 232559 bp, 204 predicted proteins | sample Helgoland_Spring_4_FD_148598 | JGI IMG/M metagenome (GOLD analysis project Ga0206125, IMG submission 148598) | Pelagic subsurface seawater microbial communities from Kabeltonne, Helgoland, North Sea - Helgoland_Spring_Bloom_20160331_1 | ecosystem: Environmental > Aquatic > Marine > Epipelagic...
AAAAGAAGTGATGCGTCGATAGCAAGAAGGTAAAGCCAAAACTCAAGTCGCAGCCGAGCACGTCGAGAAACAAACCCCGCCGGCGCTAACTGTGTTAGCGGCTTGGAAACAGCCGCGACAACAGCGCCGGGACAGCGGTCTCTACACGCAGAATGCGCGGGCCCACATGCACTGCCCGAAAGCCCACATCGCAGAGTTTTTCGATTTCATAAGGAATAAACCCACCTTCCGGGCCAATCGCAAGTGTAGCGGGTTGGCTGAGATCCACCGGGCAGGGCATATCGGTCACAGGATGCGCGAGCAGGGCGTGACTGCCATTAATAATCTCTGCCAATTCATCTTCTACAAATGGCTTGAAACGTGTGCGGATATGCAGCTCGGGTAGCTGCGTGTCGCGGGCCTGCTCCAGTCCTAAAATAAGCTGCTCTTGAATGGCGTTGGGATTTAGAAAAGGCGATTGCCAAAAGCTCTTTTCGACGCGAAACGAATTGATCAGATAAATCTGTTTGACCCCCATCGAGGCAACACTTTGCAATGTGCGGCGCAGCATCTTGGGGCGTGGCATTGCCAGTAATAATGTAAGCGGAATAGGGGCAGGCGGCGGGCAATCAAGGTGCAGTTGCAACAGAGCGTATTGAGCATTTAATTCACTGACTATCCCCGTGCCCATCAGGCCGTTTAGCTCGCCAACACGCACGCTATCACCGACAACACAGCCGTGGACCTCCTGCAGCTGCTGCAGCTGACGGCCAGAGACTGTGGCGACTCCGTTGTTGATTTGCTCGCTCTGTAACAGCAGTAGATTCATGTCGCGAATTGTAGCGGAAAGCGCTCAGGCCGCGGACAATTTTTAACCTCAGTCGCCGTTGGTCTGTTTAGCCTGTCTGTATTGTTCTATATACTTGACCCATCTCCCCTTGGTGAAATTGGATATCACGCTAGCCTCCTAAGCTTGAATTTCAGGTTCGACTCCTGGAGGGGAGACCACCAGCCCATTAGGCAGCAGTGAGATCGAGAACAATAACAAGCCAGAATAACTGGCGAGAGGTGTTATGCGCAGATTTGGCACAGTGATTCAGGCAGGCATGCTGTTCGGTCTTGTCGCCTGTGGTGGCGGTGGATCATCGGACACCAGTCAAACTCCACCGAGTGTCAATCAGTCGCCGATATTCACTGGCACGAGTGATCTTTCCGTACTGGAAGGCCAGAGCTCGGTCGCCACGCTGCAAGCCTCAGACCCTGAGGGCAGTGCGGTGAGTTTTAATCTGGTGGCGAGTGGCGATAGCCAACACTTCACTCTAAGTTCATCTGGCGATCTCAGCTTTCTCGCAGCACCAGATTTTGAGGCTCCGCAGGACAGTGAACAGGACAATGTCTATAACATTGAAGTGAATGCATCCGATGGCAATGCCAATCGTTCACGAAGCTATCAGGTCAGTGTCAATAATGCACTGGAGGGGCGGGTTGTTGATGGACCGCTTTCTGGCAGCACCGTATTTCTTGATTTAAACGGCAACCTGCAGCTCGATGGTGATGAAATATCTGTGTTGTCCGATGCACTCGGTTACTTCGCAATTCAAGGCCCGGATGCGGTTTGCCAAGCCGAAGGGTGCAACCCTTTATTGGTTGCTGTTGGGGGAACCGATACGACGACTGGGAAACTACTGGATAACCTGGTGATGGTTGCTGAGGCTCTTCTCAGTGAAACATTTACTATTACCCCGCTTAGTACCTTGTTAGCCTCTGCAGATAATCCGCAAGCCGTACTTGATGCGCTGGGGCTGTCTCTGACGGTTGATCAGCTGTTACGTATAGACCCCTGGCGCGCCGCAGAAAATAGCGAGCCCGGCAGTGCATTATTGTTGAAGTTGAACCAGCAGCTGGCGATGATTTTACAGTCAGCCTCTGGCATGTTGGCGGCGAATACACAGCTTGCGCGTGGTCAGATTAATAGTGCGTTGCTGTCTGAGTTAGAGGATCAGTTGGTAAATTCTGGCTTTGGTGTCAACGCCCGTCTCGACAATTCTCAGTTACTGCAAGATCTTCTGCGAGAGACTGTAGCTCGTTTGCAGCTTGATGTGCAGTTTAGCGATGAGCTGATCGATACCGTGGCACTACAGATTGTTCGAATTAACAGTATCCTGGCGAACGCTGACGTGGATCCAGTCAGTCAGGTGGTTGCAGATATTTTAACCGTGGCGCAGGGCGATTTGATCAATGCTATAGAGGATCTAGCGAATGAAAGTATTAGCTTGGAGGTTTTTGCACTTATAACCGACGCGGAGTCATTGTTTGCCAGTATTACTCTTCCTGAGTTATTGCCGGATCTGGATGGCGATGGCGTGATTGACCTTCTCGATCTGGATGACGATGGCGACGGCGTATATGACTTTCTGGACAGCTTTCCTCGCGACAGCACCGAATCAGTCGATACTGATAATGATGGTATCGGTAACAATGCAGACAATGATGACGATAATGATGGCGTAGTCGATACGATCGATGACTTTCCGTTGGACGCTAATCTCACTCCGCCCTCCGCAGTTATCGAGGTGAATAACGAGAGCGGAACGATAGGATACCGATTTGAGTTTGATGGGAGTCGCAGCGTCGCTGGTTACGCCGCCGACACCATTGTGCACTATCAGTGGGATTTTGGGGATGGCAGCAGCGATTCTGGGAGTAGCGTTCAGCATGCTTACAGTAGCTCTGGCAACTATCAGGTAAGCTTGACAGTCGAAAATAGTGATCAGTTACGTGACTCGGCCATACTCAACCTAACTGTGAGTGATCTCGGTGAGTTTTCTATTCGCGGTACTGTTGTAGTTGCCAGCAAATTGGCCGTTGACTCGGACACGAATAACCCAGCCTCAAAATCCCAGTCCAATAACAGCTTGCAAGATGCGCAGCTGCTTCTCAATCCGACTCTTTTGACAGGCTATATCAATTCGCCTGGGCAAGGCCCTAGCGGCAATTCGTCGGTGGCTGGCGATATCGATGATTACTATCGTATTAATGCGCTCGGCGGAGAGGCGATTTCTATTGCTATAGCCGACCCTGCTAGCACGGATATTGATCTCTACCTCTATGATAGCGACGGTCAGTCGGTTGGTGCATCTCTGGGCACGTCGAGGTATGAATCCCTGACTGTTCCCGGAGAACCCGGGGTCTATTACCTGCAGGTCACTATTTGGGATGCCGGTGCGTCGAATTATTTGCTTGAGTTAGGCTTAAATGAAGGTGTTGTCACCAATGCCGCGAAGTCTGCTAGCCAATCTACGGGCTGGTCCACTCAAGTTGACTTTGCTCCGGGCGATATTATTGTTAGGCGGCGCGCAGGCCAGCAGGCAAGTGTAACGGCAAACATCACATCCTTGTTGGACAGAGCCAAGCGTCGCAGAGCAGGTGGCGTTGATGTATCGCTCTATTCCTATGACGATACGATCGACGAAGTTGCTGCCGGTCTGGAGCGGATAAAACAATCGCCAGGCCTGTCACGCCTGTTGGCAAAGCAGGCAGGTAAGACGTTGGTTAGCCAAGGCAGGTCCAGTGAATTAACCCGAAGGACCAAGTCAAAAATTGCTACGCTGATGGCCGCAAAAGCGCTGAGCTTGGACAGCTCGGTACTGTTCGCTGAACCCAACTTTCGACGCCGTAAGCTCGATGTTCAGCCTGATGACACCTACTTTCCAGACCAAGCTCATCTTAGCTTGGTCAATTTACCTGCGGCCTGGGATATCAGCACTGGTGATAGTGATGTAAAAATTGCGGTGCTGGACACGGGGATCTATGAACAACATCCCGATCTGGATGGAAGGCTCTCGAGCGATGGCTATGACTTTGTTGCTGATACTGATAATTCGGGTGATGGCGATGGAATGGATAGCGATCCCAGCGATCCTGGTGATGGACAGGATAATAGTTTGTGCCCCGACAGCGAGGATGAAATATCCGACTTTCATGGAACCCATGTCGCAGGTACGGTTGGCGCTGAAAGCAATAATTCACAAGGAGTATCAGGCGTAACCTGGGCTGGTGAAATTATGAATTTGCGGGTGCTGGGGTGCTCGGGTGGTAGCGATTTTGATATTGCTAACGCACTTTTGTACGCGGCCGGATTGCCCAATGAATCCGGAATTATTGTTTCAGACCCCGCTGATATTGCTAATTTGAGCCTCGGTGGAGGCGGTTATGGCCAAACCTTAAATGATGCAGTGGCTGCTGCGCGCGCCGCAGGTTTGATTATTGTCGCCTCGGCCGGTAATGAGTCACTGTCCACGCCAACCTATCCAGCGGCTTACGAGGGTGTTATTTCTGTTTCGGCAACCACAGCCAGCTTGCGACTGGCCGGTTATTCCAATTACGGTTCGACTATTGATATCAGTGCTCCCGGTAACAGTGTCTTGAGCACTGCCGCCGAGTTGGTCAATGGGTTTGTTGATCCGATTTATGCTTCTTCTTCTGGAACGTCTATGGCGGCACCTCATGTCGCAGGAACTATTGCTCTGATGAAAGCTGTCTACCCTGATATGAGTCCTGAGGCCTTCGACTCGGTGTTGATCAGTGGCAATATTACCCAGGATCTGGGCACGCCGGGACGGGACAATCGATTTGGCTTTGGGCTGATCGATGCATTCAAGGCGCTCGACTATGCACAGCAGCTCAATGCGGGCTTGCCGATCCCTGTGACACCATTGCTAAATATCAGTAGTCACTACCTGAATTATGGTCAGCAGCTGGATCGGCTGAGTGTGGTGGCGCGCAGTGATGGTAATGCGCCACTACAAGTTAGCGCTGTTGTGGCGAGTGAAAGTTATATCACCATTACATCGCCGAGCTCAGCGAACGGGCTGGGGCAATATGATATCAATATTAGCCGGGCAGAGTTGTCCTCGGGTACATATACCGGCACGGTTAGCTTTGACTCTAATGGTGGCAATCAAACGTTGGAATTGATTTTTGTCGTTCCCGCTGTGGGAGAAATACGATATGGCGATGCAGGCCATGTGGTCATCAAGGCCACCAATATTGATACCAATGAAACGGCGATTGTCTCCTACGATGGAGCAGATCAGGGCGTCTACCCCTATGCCCTGGCTTTGCCTGGCGCCGGCACCTACAGAGTGATCGCGGGATCTGACCACAACAATGATGGTTATACTTGCTTAGGTGCTGAGGCCTGTGGTCGCTACAGCAAAATCACTGCCGATGGTCAGGTAGAGGTCAGCAGTGGGCTTGAAGGTGTTGATTTTGAGTTGGACTATATTGAGCCAGCGGGTATTGGCACAGCTGAGTCGATCGAGTGACCGACTTGACCATATATAAGAGAGTCTAACGGTTTAGAAACCTGCAGAAAATCATCTAAAAATAGTGGTTCTGCTCTTAAACAGCGCCATGATTATCGCTGTAGCAGCGTAGCTGATGAGTGTCATGGTTAAAATAGCGTCCGTATCGATAGCGCTTAAATAGGCAATGATATCGCTCGTTATTTGAGTAATCGGTGAAATTAAAAACGCAACGCAGATACTAAACAGACATAGACCGATCGCTAGCATTTTTTTGAGATTTCTTGACGCATTCTCCTGGGCAATGAGCGTTAAGGTGTAAAAGCTAAATAGTTGTTTGTCTCGCTGCCTGTAGTCGACTTCCTTTTCCGCCCTAATAATAGCGTCAATTTGCTTCATTTTAATTTCTCCAATGCGCGACTTATCTTGGACTTTACAGTGCCCAATTTTAGATCTAAAAAATCCGCAATTTCGGTGATTTTGTATTCGTAGAGATACTTCAGGGTGAAGATGATTTTTTCATCTTCGGTCAAGGGCTTGATTAAGTTAAAGAAGTCAGCATTGCCTTCAGGGTGTGGTGAGTAGCTTGGTTCGACGTCGTATAGCAAGGCTGTATATCGTCGTTCTTTTTGAGCCATATCCTTAAAGCAGTTTACAGCAATTCCAGTAAGCCAGTGCTTATAGGGTTGTCGATGATCAAAGCTTTTGAGATATCGGTATGACCTGAGAAAACTTTGCTGAGAAATATCCTCAGCAAGTTCTCTGTTGCCGCCCGTCAAACGCATACCCAAACCAAAGAGATAATCAGCATATCGTTGAATGAGGGTCCCGTAATGGTGGCTGCCGCCACTAAGGCTTCTCTTAATCAGTTCTTCATCTGACTCCATTAAGAGGCATCATTACGCGCTTGTTTTGCATTGTAGATTCCGAAGCCTAATAACGCCAAACCAAGTGACATGACAAGCAATCCAGCTGTCCAGACGACGGCCGAATTCAACCCAAGCGCACCGATCAACACGACGCCGACACCAACGCCTATAAGAACAGCTCCGCCTTTGATGTCGTTGTCTTTCGTGTCTTCTTCAACATAACCGGGAATGCTTTGTAACAATTCAGGGGAGAGCTGCTGGCCGCTCTCTATAAGTTTTTGTAGAGACGCGTGAAATTGTTCTTTCTTTTTGTTGTTGAAGTGCAGAGCAATCCAGACCACAAACACAGGCATTCCAAAGATTCCGACGATACCAAAAATAGGGACCATCGCATCAATTATACTTGTCATGATATTTCCTTTTTGTTTTAGATAGATGAGTTTGTTCAGTTACATATACCTGAACCAGGCAAAAAAGGTTGCAAAATTTTTAAATTGATACTGCAGCGAGAGATTGAATGCTGTTTCAGAAACATTAAAAAAGCCTCCGCAAGGGAGGCTTTTTTAATGTTTGGCGGTGGGATAGGGATTCGAACCCTAGTTAGGCTATTAACCTAAGCCAGTTTTCAAGACTGGTGCATTCAACCGCTCTGCCATCCCACCTTGTGAAGGCGCGATTATACAGCGCCTTTTTGCTAGAACAAGTACCAATTACTCCTTGGAAGTATTTTCCTCGATTTCTTTGGTTGTGCTGCTATTAGAGTCTAAAGCAGTACCGGTAACAGCTTCTGCATTGGATGCGGCGGCGCGTTGTTTGCGCGGGTCGTTTGAGGCCCGGGCAATTGCAGTCTTGGGAATTTCAACTGGCGCTGGTTGGCTAGTATCGAGTGGACTGGCTGCTGGTTTCTGCGGACGCTCAGTGGTAACGGCTACCGGGCTGACAGGCTTAGGCTTGTAGCGAGGATCATTGCTTGCTCTCGCCTTGCTTGAATCAGCGGGTTTTTCTGTCGCTTTATCTTCGGCGCCTTTTTCCGGAGCAATGACTGACTCCGCAGATATGGCAATCTCTGCTAAAGCCTCCGTGCTGCTAGATGCAGGAGTGTCAGCTGCTTCGGTCTGCTGTTTCGGCGCTTTTGGTTTGGCCGGCGCTTTTTTGCGTGCGCGCGGCTTGGGAGCGGGCTTTCCTTCTTCCTCTGACGATGGTTCAGCTGATGGCTTGTCATCCGCTAACGGCTTACTGTCGCCGGCCGCGGGCTTTAAATCCTCTTTCACCACGGGGACTTTGTCGTCTGCAGGCTTTTCTGCAACGCTTTCGCCGGTTGTTTCAGTTGTGATTTGATCATCAACTGTTTCTGTCTTGGGCTTGCGCTTGCGAGCGGGGCGTTTGCGCGCCGGCTTTGATTCGGTACCATCACTCGCCGTTGTGGCCTCTATTGCAACTGGTGCCGCTGACGGGGTGTCAACTGTTACATTGTCAACTGCTATCTCTGGTGAGATCTGCTCAATTGCATCGTTAGGTACATCCTGACGCTGGCGACGACGGCGCGGGCCGCGGCGTTTGTCATTAGGACGTTTCTTGATTTCTCCGCTGTCACTGGTCTCCGGCTGTTGGCTAACGCTTGGGCGCACTTTAGGTGACTCGCTGACCTGTTCGTTGCTCGCGGGTTTTGGCGTGTTGTTACGATTGCGATTGGTTGCAGGCCTGTCGCTGTTCTGACGATTGTCAGTGCGATCATCATTTCTGGTGCCTTCACTGCGGTTGCGATTGTTGGGGCGTCGATTGCCTTGACGGCTGCGATTATCCTGTCCACCACGACGTCGGTTATTGGCTCTGTCTGAACGTGATGAATTCTCTTCTTCGGCAGCTTTTTCTTCGGTTTGACCGCCAAACATGCTGGTCCAAAGTCGCTTGACGAGCCCAGGTTTAGTTTCTTTGCTCGCAGGTGCTTTCTCTACCGTTTTCTCCGGCATAATAGGTGCGCGTGTGGTTGGTACCACTGTTTTTACTGCAGGCTCAGAGATGGGGAGGGGCGCGCTAGCGCGTTCCAGGTCTTGCTCTGGTTCGGCATGACTCAGGTCGTGGGCCAATTTGTAGCTAAAATCGCCACCTTCATCATCGTCCTGCGTACGAATACGCACCACTTCAAAGTGGGGGGTTTCCATCTGTGTATTGGGCAGTACGAGGACGTCAATCTTGTTGCGAACCTCGATGTCAGAGATCTCTTTGCGCTTTTCATTAAGCAGGAAAGTGGCAACAGAAACCGGCACGATGGCACGGATCTCTTTGCTGAATTCTTTCTGAGCTTCTTCCTCGATCAAGCGCAGAATCGACAGCGCCAGTGAACGTGTGCCACGTATAGTGCCCTGACCCTTGCAGCGAGGACAGATTTTCGACATGGTCTCTTCGAGAGAGGGGCGCAGGCGCTGTCGAGACATCTCGAGCAGGCCAAAGCGAGAGATACGTCCGACTTGAACGCGTGCGCGGTCAATCTTCAGCGCATCACGAATTTTGTTTTCGACTTCCTTCTGATGACGGGCGTTGAGCATATCGATGAAGTCAATAACAATGAGGCCTCCGACGTCGCGCAGACGCAGCTGGCGGGCAATTTCCTCGGCGGCTTCTTTGTTGGTATTAAATGCGGTCTCTTCGATATCACCGCCTTTGGTAGCGCGTGCCGAATTGATATCAATTGAGACCATGGCCTCAGTGATATCGATAACGATCGAGCCTCCAGAGGGGAGGCTTACTTCACGTTGGAACGCGGTCTCAATCTGGTTTTCTATTTGGTAGCGATTAAATAGCGGGATTTGTTCCTGATAGAACTTTACCTTGTTAGTGAAATCCGGCATTACCGTGCCAATAAAGGCTGCGGCCAGATTGTAAGCCTCTTGGCTGTCGACTATGACTTCGCCGACATCCTGGCGCAGATAGTCGCGAATAGCGCGAACAATAACGTTGCTTTCCTGGAATAGAAAGTGAGGTGCTTTGGCGCCTTCGGCCTCGGTTTTAATGGTGTTCCACAGCTGCAAAAGATAGTCGAGATCCCACTGCAACTCTTCAGTTGCGCGGCCAATGCCGGCGGTGCGGACAATCGCGCCCATCCCTTCGGGGATTTCCAGACCGCGCATCGCTTCACGCAGGTCAGCGCGCTCATCACCTTCGATTCGGCGAGATATTCCTCCAGCGCGGGGGTTGTTTGGCATCAGTACCAGGTAGCGCCCAGCAAGGCTGATAAAAGTTGTCAAGGCGGCGCCTTTTGAGCCGCGCTCTTCCTTCTCTACCTGGACAAAGACTTCTTGGCCTTCGCGGATGGCGTCCTGAATTTTCACTCGCCCGCCTTCTGAGGGCTTGCCTTTGAAGTATTCGCGGGAAATTTCTTTGAGGGGAAGGAAGCCGTGGCGGTCTGCGCCGTAGTCGACAAATGCAGCTTCTAGGCTAGGTTCGACTCGTGTGATTTTGCCTTTATAGATATTTGCTTTCTTTTGTTCTCTGGTTCGGTTTTCGATATCCAGATCGTAGAGCTTTTGGCCATCGACCATTGCAACGCGCACCTCTTCAGTGTGCGAAGCATTAATTAACATACGTTTCATATTTCACCTTTGCTTGTTATTGCGAGTGAGCATTGGTGAGAAGGGCAAGAAGAGGTGTGAAGAGCCAAGGAACCAGCTGATAGATAAGGAGATATAAAAACAACGATACAGCGCGAGTGTCGCGTTGTATCTGGTACTCCTTTGCCCTCTGTAAACCGGCGTTGAGCACGGGTTTTCAGGCTTTCTATCCGTGTTTAAGTAGCTTGTATCCGGTTAATCGAACTGCCTTTTCGTCTAGATTTTACCCTTAAAAACAGGGAGTTGTCGTTGATTCTTGGCGTTTTACTTTAAGAAAAGAGGCTCATTTTATATGAGCGAGGTTCTCTCTTAATTGCGGCTAACCTGTGTAACCAAATTTATCTTGTCTTTCTCTGCAGCTTACTCGGCTGTCATGGAGTGTCGGCCCCTATGGCCAGACTCTCGTGTATTCTTTACTTGCGCCATGCGTGCGACCTTTTGAATATTCGGTACGGACGCTAATGGCAACCTGTTCGACCCCTGGGCAGCGCCTTTTTTAAGCTGGGCAGGGGGAACTCGAGCGGCAATGTAACAACAAACCCTGGTACATTCAATCTAAACCGATAATTTAGTTGGGATGCTAGCGGCGGCTAGGTACAATGCCGAGCCTTTGATTGCGCCGGATTGATCGCAAGCAATTCATCTTAAGCCAACAACTATAAGCGGCCCCTATGTCAAACGAACAACAATTTAATCAGGTTACACACGTTGATATTGGTCCTGAACAGGCGGGGCAACGCCTTGACAATTTTTTAATCAAGACTCTTAAAGGGGTTCCGAAGTCACGTATATATCGGTTGTTACGCAAAGGCGAGGTGCGGGTCAATAAAGGTCGTGTGAAGGCTGAGAGTCGACTCAAGGAGGGTGATATTGTTCGTTTGCCGCCGATCAGGACTGCAGAGCGAGGCGAGACACCTGTGGTAGGGCGACAGTTAAGGCAATATCTGGAGAACAATATATTGTTCGAGGACGATGGTTTGCTGATTATTAACAAACCCAGCGGTCTGGCTGTTCACGGCGGCAGCGGCGTTTCTCTCGGTGCCATTGAAGCGTTGCGAGCAGAGCACCCGGAGCTAAGGTTTCTCGAGCTGGTTCATCGCCTTGACCGCGAGACATCCGGTTGTCTGATGCTGGCAAAAAAGCGCTCAGTGCTGCTGGAATTGCAGCAGGCGATGCAGCGCAACAAAATTGATAAACGCTATATGGCGTTGGCTAAGGGTCGTTGGCCCAAAGGTAAAAGCACGATAAATGCACCGCTGCGCAAAAACACTTTACAGTCGGGCGAGCGCATGGTGCGTGTTGATGCGTCGGGGAAGGCTTCGGTAACACATTTTAAGATAATCCAGCAGTTTGCCAGTGCGACGCTACTCGATATCAAGCTTGAGACCGGTAGAACCCATCAGATTCGCGTTCATTGTCAATTCGCACAACAGCCTCTGGCGGGTGACAGTAAATACGGCGATGAACATTTCAATGAAAGTCTTAAGCCGGCTGGGCTGAAGCGGTTGTTTTTGCATGCCAGCCATCTGCGCTTTAAGCACCCGTTATCCGGTGATTGGGTGGAAGTGGATGCACCGCTGCCGGATGACTTAAATAAGGTATTGGCAAAGCTGTGATTGAGTGCGGCTGTGATTGGATGTTGCTATGAACATAACGAATTCGCATAAGTTCAAGTTGGTTATTTTTGACTGGGATGGAACTCTCTCTGATTCCGTTGCGCGTATTGCTATTTCAATGCAGCGAGCGGCTAGCGATCACGCGCTGCCGGTACCAGCCTATGATGAGGTTAAGGAAATTATAGGTCTCGGCCTAACCGAGGCGGTTTTTAGACTCTTCCCTGAGGCTAGTCGTGAACAGGTGTTCGCGTTGCAGACAGCGTATTCGCAGCATTATCGCTCTGAAGACAGCAGTCCCTGCCCATTTTTTCCGGGTGTCGAGACGACTCTGGGTTATTTAAAATCGCAGGGGTATGCGCTGGCAGTGGCGACTGGAAAGAGCAGGGCGGGACTGGATAGAGTACTTCAGAGCCTTGATATGAAGTATTTTTTTGATGGCAGTCGCTGTGCTGACGAGACTGTCTCAAAACCACACCCGCTAATGCTTGAGCAATTGCTAGATGAGTTTGGCCTGACAGTCGATCAAGCTGTGATGGTTGGCGATACCGAGTTTGATATGGAAATGGCGGCGGCCATCAACATGCCGCGGATCGCAGTCAGTTACGGCGCTCATCATATTGATAGGTTGCGAACTTTCGAGCCTCTGGCTTGTCTGGATCGGTTTGGTGATATTAAAAGCCAGCTGTTTTAACGGGCTTTGATGTTTTTATCCCGCAGTATCTGGCTGAGTTTAATCAGCGGTAGTCCGATCAGTGAGGTAGGATCATTACTGATGACAGATTCAAACAAGGTGATGCCAAGTGATTCTGCTTTAAAGCTTCCCGCGCAGTTATAGGGTGTATCGACTTTTAAATAGTGTTCTATTTCTTCTTGCTGAAGGTGGCGAAACTGTACCTTAGTCACATCTACGGTGGTTGTAAGCGTATTGTGGTCAACAACAGCTACTGCGGTATAAAAATTGACGGTTCGCCCGGACTGGGCCGTAAGTTGTTCAATTGCGCGCTGATGATTGCCGGGTTTGCCGAGTAGAGGGTTATCTTGGCTGCCTGCGATAAGTTCTAGCTCTGCAACCTGATCCGATCCGATAACGATGGCAATGGGGTGATCTGCAGCTACTTCGTGGGCCTTTTCTGTGGCTAGTCGCAGCGCTAGATTTTCAGCTCCTTCGTCATCTGACGGGCTCTCATCGATATCTGCCGCAATGCAGTCAAAGGGGAGATTAAGTCTCTCTAGTAGTGACTTTCGATAAGGGGATGACGAGGCTAATATGAGTTGTCGCATGGTTAATCTTCTGGTTTGGTTTGCTGGGCGAGCGGGGGCGGGGTGATAGTGCCCGAATCCACTCGCTTTTGGTGATTTTTCTTTGACAGATCAAAAACTTGACCCTATCATGCGCGCCTAACTGAGTACCACCTGTATTTATGGCACTGCCAACTCTAGTCGATCCGCGTAAGCTTGCGAACCAAGGAATTGTCCTCGAAGGGCATTTCGAGGCTAAGCATTTGCCGAGATTAGCTCTGTCAGTTGAGAGTATTGAGTCGCCATTGTCAGCCCTGCTTACGTTTGGGTTGGATGAGGCTAAGGCCAAAGTGGTAGGTGGCACGTTGGGTGTAGCAGTAAAGGTAGTTTGCCAGCGCTGTTTGGACCCGGTGATAGTTGATGTGAATGCTGTTTTTTCTGCGCAAGTGATCTGGTCAGAGGATCAGATTTCAAGTGTATCTGGTGATCGGGAGCCATGGGTCGTCGGGGAAAAAATGGTAGATTTAAGTGAGATGCTGGAAGAAGAAGTTTTGTTGGCACTTCCGCTGGTTAACTATCATGAAGAAGGTTTCTGTACTGGAGACACTTTTGTCACTGAAAAGGACTCTGGCGCTGACACGAAAAACGATGAGGTTGTCGCAGACAATCCCTTTAATATTTTAAAGCAGTTGAAGAAATAACTTCACCTGCATCAGATTATTGCTCAGGAGTAATCTATGGCTGTTCAAAAAAGTCGCAAGACTCGATCAAAGCGCGGTATGCGTCGTTCACACGATGCACTCACTGCTCCTACTATTTCAGTTGATTCGCTGAGTGGCGAAAAGCATCTGCGTCACAATGTGTCGGCTGACGGTTTTTACCGTGGTCGCAAAGTTGTTGAGACAGACGCCGAATAACTGAACAAGACGTTCTTTGGCAAATTCACTTCGAATTGCCGTTGATGCGATGGGCGGGGACTTTGGTCCTCGCGTCACTGTATCTGCGCTGCTCACTTTTCTCAGTCACCACCAGCAGGTTACGGCGTTGGTTTACGGTGATGAACGCGAGCTGGCCGGTCACTTATCACAGTGCCGCGACAGCGCTGTTCGCTCCCGGTTCCAGGTTCGCCACACGCCCTCTCAGGTAGACGATTCCGACAAGCCGTCCTCAGTATTGCGCAACAAGCGTGGTTCCTCAATGGCATTGGCTATGCAAGCGCTGTCAGAAAATGAAGTGGATGCCTTTGTCAGTGCCGGAAATACTGGCGCTATTATGGCCCTCGGCCTGTTCACTTTAAAAGCACTGCCAGGTATTTCGCGCCCTGCGATCTGCACCGCGATTCCAACCGCCAATGGCCGCAGTTATGTCCTCGATCTTGGCGCCAATCTCGATTGCTCAGCTGAGCAACTCTGTGAGTTCGCTCTGCTGGGTTCACTGATGGCTTCAGAATTGGATGGAATTGCATCGCCAACTGTACGCTTGCTCAATGTTGGGGAAGAAGCCAATAAAGGTCGCAGTGAAATTCGGCAGGCGGCTCTGCTGCTCGAAGCAGAGCCACTGATCAATTACTCTGGCTATATTGAGGGTGATGGTATTTTTAAAGGCGACTGCGATGTGGTTGTGTGCGACGGCTTTGTTGGCAATGTTGCACTAAAAACCAGTGAGGGCCTGGTTAAGATGGTTGGTAACCAATTTAGACAGGCTGTTGGAAATGGTTGGTTGGCACGTATTGCTCTGATCCTTTTGCAGCGGCCATTGAGGCAGTTGCGAACCGAGTTAGATCCTTCCCTGTATAATGGTGCCTACGTTTTAGGTCTCGATGGCGTGGTGGTGAAAAGTCACGGCAGCGCCTCTAAAGAAGGGTTTATCCGGGCGCTTGAAGTAGCCGCTGAGGCCGCTCAACACAACTTGCCGAAAGTATTGTCGCCTATACTTAAGAACAAATTGAATCGCAACGAATAAAAGAAGAAGGATTATGAAACCAACTATCAGCGCAAATCTGGCATTTGTCTTTCCCGGCCAGGGATCTCAAAAAATCGGTATGCTCTCAGATCTGGCTGAGGCCAATAATACAGTTGAGGAGACTTTCCAGGAAGCCTCGGATGTTCTCGGCTATGACTGCTGGCAGATGGTGCAGCAGGGTGAGCAGGAAGATATTAATTTGACTGAACGAACTCAGCCGATACTGCTCACTGCTAGCGTCGCTATTTGGCGTCTCTGGCAAGAGCAGGGTGGACCGGCTCCGATTGCCATGGCGGGACACAGTCTCGGCGAATGGTCTGCGTTGGTTTGTTCTGGCGCTGTTGAGTTTGCCGACGCGGTTGGTATTGTTCGTGCGCGTGGCGCTTTTATGCAGGAGGCAGTGCCGGTCGGTGTTGGCGCTATGGCTGCGATTATGGGCATGGATGATCAGGTTGTGATCGATGCTTGCCGTGAGGCTGGCAATGGTCAAATTGTCGATGCGGTGAATTTTAATGCGCCTGGTCAGGTCGTTATTGCGGGCGATGCAGAGGCCGTCAGAAGAGCCGCTAATATCTGCAAGAAAGCGGGTGCCAAGCGTGCGGTTGAATTGCCAGTCAGCGCACCTTTCCATACGTCATTAATGCGCCCGGCGGCGGATAACCTCGCCGAACTGGTTGCCCAGACTGCTTTTAAGCCCCCTCAGGTTACTATTGTCCACAACGTTCACGCACAGACGGAAGACAATATTGAGGCGATCAAATCACTGATGCTTGAACAGATTTACAAGCCAGTACTTTGGGTTGATTGCGTAAACAGTCTGGCTACTCGGGGTGCTGAAATATTGGTTGAATGCGGTCCTGGACGGGTACTCAACGGGCTGTCCAAACGTATTAATCGCGAGTTGACCTCGCTATCTACCGATGATGTTGCGAGTTTAGAGAACGCCTTGACGTCGGTTTAAATAACACTTTCCACAACAATAAACTTTTCAACAGGAAAATGATATGAATCTTGATAACAGGGTGGCTCTGGTCACTGGCGCGACGCGAGGTATAGGAGCGGCGATTGCCGAGGCGCTTGGTAATGCTGGAGCAATCGTTATTGGTACCGCCACATCGGAAGCCGGCGCCGTGCGCATTTCCCAGCGTTTTGCCGAGAATGGCACGAACGGTACTGGGATGGTTCTCAATGTTACCAACGCGGACTCAGTGAGTTCTGTATTGCAAGCCATTACCGACCAGTTTGGCGCACCGACTATTCTGGTTAACAATGCCGGCATCACCAAGGACAATATCCTGATGCGGATGAAAGAGGACGAGTGGATGGATGTTCTGGATACCAATTTGACTTCTATCTTTCGTCTCGCCAAAGCCTGTGTGCGACCGATGACTAAAGCCCGCTGGGGCCGAATTATCAATATCAGCTCAGTAGTCGGTGCTATGGGTAATGCGGGCCAGAGCAATTACTCTGCCTCAAAGGCCGGGGTGGGCGGCTTTACCCGAGCGTTGGCCAAAGAGCTCGGCTCGCGCAATATTACCGTTAACACGGTTGCGCCAGGTTTTATTGACACAGATATGACGAAAGATCTTCCCGAGGCGAGTAAAGAGTCTATGCTGACACAGATTCCGCTCGCTCGACTGGGTGTGCCTGAGGAGATTGCTGCGGTTGTCAGTTTCCTTGCTGGTGACGCTGCTGGCTATATTACAGGTGAAACTATTCACGTAAATGGTGGCATGTACATGGCGTAACCTACTGATAATTATAGAAAATAAGTATTTATATCAGTTGGGTCTAGCATTTTGTCAATTGTAGGGTAAAATGCGCGCCCGTATGAACAGTTTACCGCTGTCCGAGCCCTTGTTGCTCGATGGCACCATTAACAGAAATTTAAGATAACTTCCCTTAACAGGAGTAGATATACGATGAGCAACATCGAAGAACGCGTTATTAAAATGGTCGCAGAGCAGCTAGGTGTTAAAGAAGAAGATGTGAAAACGTCATCTTCATTTGTAGATGATCTAGGTGCTGATTCACTCGATACAGTTGAACTGATTATGGCTCTTGAAGAAGAGTTTGACGCCGAAATTCCCGATGAAGATGCCGAAAAAATCGCCACTGTTCAAGATGCGATCAGCTACATCACAGCAAACGGCTGATTTACTGGACCGTCGTAGCAATAGTTAGAAAAACCGCTCCACTGGGGCGGTTTTTTTATGTCCCAAAGTTAGGTTTAATAGGCGTCTTGTGTATGCCTCAGAGATCAAACCTATTACCATGCGAGCTATGTTAAAAACGTCAACCATTGGCTCCGGCCGCAAATGAGTAATGTCGCAGATTTTATGCCCGCTCTCACGATGATTGATGGCGCTGTCACTACGGGTATGCCGATTTCAGATAGGGCATGCGCCTATGGGCACGGTCTGTTTGAAACCATGCTCTTGTGTGATTCGGTGGTGCCGTTGTGGATGGAGCATTGTCAGCGCATGGTTAGCGATTCGCCGGTGCTCGGAATCCATCTTGAAAAACAGGTTTTGCAATCCAGTCTCGACAATTTTATACGCAGACTTGACGATCCCCTGCGCAGAAGCGGAATTATCAAGCTTATCGTCACGGCTGGAAGTGGCGGACGCGGCTATCAGTCACCCGCCAATGTGAGCCCACGAATTGTTCTACAGTATTTCCCCCTGACCGATGATATTGGCCCGCAACGCCAAAAGGGAGTCGAGTTGACAGAATGCTGTTACCGGCTTCCAGTCAATCCGATACTCGCCGGAATAAAACACTTAAATCGCCTCGACCAGGTGTTAGCCCGTGCGGAATGGGACAATCACTACGATGATGGGTGCATGTTCAGTTGTGACGATCTGCTGATTGAAACCACCAGAGCCAACCTTTTTCTTAAAACGGCGGACGGCTGGGTGACGCCACGGCTTGATCAGTCCGGGGTTCGTGGTGTTATGCGCGGGATTTTGCTGCACAAGGTATTTGCCGAATGTGGTTTGCAAGTGAGTGAAACTGACGTCACACGAGACCTCTATCAGCAGGTAATTGAGTTATTTATCTGCAGCTCGGTGCGCGGGGTAATTCCGGTTACGGGGACTCCTACAACGGGGCCGCTGGAAATTGGTACGGATACCCGAAAGCTGCAGCGGGTAGTTGAGACATATTGTCGGTGTTATCAATGACACAGTCGTCGTCGAAAATAACGGCCCTGAAAAACGTGCCACATAGTAAAGTGTCCAGAGTCAAATGGGTGGTTCGCGGAATGCTAGCTATTTCAGCGCTATTGGTGTGCTCTGTATGGCTGTTGTCGGCGCTGTATTATCAGATGCAACAGCCGCTGCAATGGCCTGAGAACCAAGATTCAATGGTTGTTGAGGTCGCTAGGGGTACTAGCTTGTCTCAGATCAATCGTCAGCTCTACCGCCTCGATATGTTGCCGCATCCGAAGCTGCTCAGCCTGTATGCAAGAATTAATGGGCTGACTGCTATTCGAGCTGGACAATACAGTCTCCAGAGAGGCGATTCAGCGGCTCAATTCCTCGACAAGCTCAATCGGGGCGAAGTGATTCGGTATCAGATTACTTTTCCCGAGGGTTGGACGTTTAAACAGTGGCTGTCACAGCTTGCTCGCGTGGAACAATTTAAAGCGATTGCCGAGATGAGTGTTGAGCAGATAATGGCCTCTGCAGATATCGATAAAGCCTCGCCGGAGGGCTGGTTGTTTCCGGATACCTACAGTTATACCCAATCTGATTCAGCGCTGGATATCATCATCAGGGCACATCGCAGGATGCTTCAGGTGCTTGATCAGGCCTGGCAGCAGAGGGCGCAGGATTTACCCTACAAAACACCCTATGAGGCTCTGATTATGGCTTCGATAGTGGAGAAAGAGACCGGATTGGCCGAAGAGCGCGGTGCGATAGCCGGTGTTTTTGTACGCCGTTTGCAAAAGGGGATGCGACTGCAAACTGATCCGACAGTGATCTATGGTCTTGGCGAGTCCTACCAGGGCAATATCACTCGTGCACACCTCAGGTCGTTGACGCCCTATAACACCTATCGTATCAATGGCTTGCCACCAACACCCATCGCTATGCCCAGTGCCGCCGCCATTGAGGCTGCGCTGCACCCGTTGCCTGGCAGCAGTCTATATTTTGTCGCTCGTGGCGATGGCGGGCATTACTTCGCGGACAGTCTTGAAGAGCATCAAAAAGCGGTGCGACAATATCAGATTAACCAGCGTGCAGTTGATTATCAGTCTGCGCCCAAAACCGAATAATTGATCCGCCTGAAACGTAAAGGCAGACAGGGGGCTGTAGAGCAGCCACAATAGGCTCCGGTGAAAGCAATACACTAAACAGCGAGTAAAGTCGGGATAACCCATGCGCGGAAAATTTATTACCATCGAAGGCACCGAAGGCGTCGGAAAAACCACTAATATTGAGTTTATCCAGTCGTGGATGAACAGCAAGAAACTCACTTTCGGCACCACGAGAGAGCCAGGAGGTACCCCTCTGGCAGAGCAACTTCGGGAGCTACTGCTGGCGCCGCGAGAAGAGACCGTATGCAATACCGCCGAGCTGTTGATGATGTTTGCTGCCCGTGCGCAGCATCTAAACCAGGTCATTGAGCCCATGCTCTGCGAAGGCGCCTGGGTATTGTGTGATCGATTTACCGATGCCACCTATGCCTATCAGGGCGCTGGTCGGCATATGCGTGACGATCTTATTCGCGATCTTGAGTTAATGGTGCAGGGCAGTTTGCAGCCAGATCTAACCTTGATTCTTGATATTCCGGTTCAGGTGGGTTTGGCTCGGGCAAGCGAGCGCAGTGCGCCGGACCGTTTCGAACAAGAGCAAATAGAGTTTTTTGAGCGAGTGCGTAACCGTTACCTGCAGATTGCTCAGGATAACCCCCAGCGCTGTGTTGTCATTGATGCCTCACGCTCATTGGATGGGGTGCAGTCACAGATTTCTGATGTTCTGGAAAACTTTTGGGAGTCGCGTTGATGTCTACTATGCCGCTTCCCTGGCAAGAGCCAGCGTGGGCCTCACTGAATAGCAGTATTGACTCCGGGCGCCTGCCGCATGCGGTGTTGATTAGTGGCGACACCGGTATTGGCAAGCTTCGATTGGCTCGCGCATTGGCTCAGCGTCTGATTTGTTCCGCGCAGATGGTCAAGTTTGCCTGCGGCAGCTGTAAAAGTTGTACTCTGTTTGCAGCGGGTAACCATCCTGATGTCAGCCTGTTAGAGCCTGAGGAGCAGGGCAAGCCGATCAAAATTGATCAGGTACGTGCGCTGTGTGATTCTTTGGGTAAAACGGCGCAGCAGGGTGGCTGGAAAGTCTCACTGATAGCGCCCGCGGAGGCGATGAATATCAGTGCCGCCAACGCTCTGTTAAAAAATCTTGAAGAGCCCCAGCCTAAAACGCTGTTGATTTTAGTCTCACATCGGCCAAGCAGACTGTCTGCCACCATTCGTAGTCGCTGTCAAAAAATCAGCCTGCCGACACCCGATACCGCGATTGCCTTGCAGTGGTTGGCTGAGGTTACCGGTGAACGGCAGTTCGCAGAACAGACTTTGTCACTTGCGGGGGGGCGTCCGTTGCTAGCGCTCGATTATTTACAGAGTGATGATCTGGAACAACGCAAAGCGTTTGAGCAACTTATTACAGAGGTCCGTGATGGTGTTGTGTCGCCGTTGACGGCCGCGCAGCACTGCCAAAAACTCGATGGAGAACAGTCTATCGATTGGTTTAGCCGCTATATCCATCGGTTAGCGTGCAACGATTTGGTGGAGCGGCCAAACAAGCTGCTGTTCAGTTTTTCCGACAAGTTATTGCGCGCCCGTAATTGGGTTATCAGCGGTAACAACCCCAACCTTCAGCTTTTGTGGGAAGAAATTTTTATGGATTGGGTGATGGTGTTCAAAGCGCCGAAATAAGTTGAAAACTCAGTTTTCATGCTAAGCTAAAACAAGAGTAGACAGAGAGGCGATAAGGATGTTTAGCGGCGGTAAGCGCGGTATTTTATCTGTATCAATCAAAGATGAAGAAACCCTCTATGAGCACTATATGGGATTTGTGCAGGGCGGCGGTCTGTTTGTTCCAACCAATAAAAGCTATGAATTGGGCGAAGATGTTTTCTTTCTTCTGGATATTTATTTACGCTCGGATCCAATTCCTATGTCGGGCGAAGTGATATGGGTGACCCATCAGGGCTCGGCGAGTTTTAAACAGCAGGGTGTCGGTGTTCAGTTAAGTGAAGATCATGCAGATTTAAAAGTTGACATTGAACAGGCTCTAACCGGTACGGTACACTCGCACAAGCCTACGTTAACGATGTAGAAATCCATTCCTTAAAAGACGTTTCACACTATGCTGGTAGACTCTCACTGCCATCTTGATCACCTTGACCTGAGCGATCGAGAAGGTGGCCTCGGCGCTGTATTGGACGCTGCTCAGGCTCGCGGGGTCAATCAGTTTCTCAGCGTTGCCGTGGATATGGCCAGCTCGAGGTCATTGATTGAGCTCACCGCTAAATATGACAATGTCTACTCCTCAGTGGGAGTTCATCCGTTACAGAAAACCGTACAGCCTGTCCCTCGGGTTGACGAGTTAATTGAGTTGGCACAACAGCCAAGAGTGGTTGCGATCGGCGAAACCGGGTTGGATAATTTTTACAGCAATGACACCATCGATTGGCAGCGCCAAAGTTTTATCAACCATATGCAGGCGAGTCAGCAAACCGGTAAGCCGCTGATCATTCACACCCGTGATGCGCGTGACGAGACTATTGCATTGATGCGTCAGCATGCGCCCGCCGGGGGCGTGATGCACTGCTTTACTGAGACTTGGGAAATGGCACAGAGCGCCTTGGAGTTGGGCTTTTATATTTCGTTTTCCGGCATAGTGACGTTCAAGAGCGCCGATCAATTGCGCGAAGTCGCGCTAAAAGTGCCGCTGAATCGTATATTGGTGGAGACCGATTCACCTTGGCTGGCGCCCGTGCCATATCGCGGTGCACAGAACGAGCCGCAATATGTCCGTGAAGTGGCACAGTTCATAGCTGACTTACGAGGCGTCAGTCTCGAACAGTTGGCGCGTGCCACCACAGACAATTTCCAGCGCTTGTTTCAAATACCCGCATAAAGAGAGAGAAAATGTCCGAACAAAGCAATCAACCACAATCAGACAATTTTGTTATTCGCACCTTTCCAGTTGGACCATTGCAGTGCAACTGTTCGATTATTGGTGACACACTTACGGGCAAGGCATTAGTGGTCGACCCAGGTGGTGATGCCGATAAAATTCTGCGCCTGTTGAAGGCACTTAACCTAAGAGCCGTAGCAATTATTCACACCCACGCCCATCTCGATCATATTCTCGCATCCGGCGTAATTAAAGAAGCTACCGGAGCGCCGATTCTACTGCATGCGGGTGATCGATTCCTGTGGGATATGGTCGAGCAGCAATGTGCCAGATTTGGCGTGCCGACTGTTAGTCTGCCCGAGCCGGACCAGTCTATTGAAGACGACCAGGCTTTGGATTGCTGTGGCGGTGTGGCCATTCATACACCAGGCCACACACCGGGATCTGTGAGCTTTTGGTTCGATGAATACAAAACTCTGATCGCTGGTGACACCTTGTTTCAGGGTAGTATTGGTCGCACGGATCTACCTGGTGGTAATTTTGACCAGATTAAAGACTCTATCAGTCAGCGTCTTTACAGCTTGAGTGATGACGCGGTGGTGATTACCGGCCACGGTCCGAGCACTCAAATCGGCATTGAAAAACAGACCAATAATTTTATTCGCGGTTAACTTCGCGGGTTATCAACAGCAGGAAAGACAGATGAAACAGCAACTGATTACCATGCTCGAATTACAGAATGAAATGAACGCTAAAGTCCACGCCGACTGGCGGCAGAAAGAGTTCGAATGGTACCGTGCCATTTGGGTTGAGTGTGCAGAGCTGCTGGATCATTACGGCTGGAAATGGTGGAAAAAGCAAAACCCGGACATTGGTCAGATTGCGCTCGAATTGGTGGATATTTGGCACTTTGGTTTGAGTATCATGCTACTTAAAGGTGACTCACCAGAGGCTATAGCCGATCAGGTGATAGAGGCATTTTCTGAGTCGCATCAGGGCGGTGATTTCCGTCTCGATCTCGAAGAATTCACCGGGCATACGCTCTCTAGCAAGGGCTTCGATATCAGCCGCTTCGCCAAGCTGATGCAGGGGATCGATATGAATTTTGAGCAGCTCTATGTGGGCTATGTGGGCAAGAATGTGCTCAATTTCTTCCGTCAGGACCATGGTTATCAAGATGGTAGCTACCACAAGCAGTGGGGAGGCAAAGAAGATAACGAGCACTTGGTAGACATTGTTGCCGAGCTTGATACCTCGGCGAGTGACTTTAAAGACCAGCTGTATGCTCGAATGCTGACCGCTTACAATAAGCTTAATGCTTAGAGTAACGCAGGCGGGCATATCTGCATGGCGTTTGCCGCCAAAAATGGCCTAATTTGTCCGCCAGTGATGCAATTTAGTGATGCATCCTTATAATATCGAACCGAGATTCCGCTGCGGATGATTGTCTAGCGACAAAGTCTCCCAGCACTTTTTTATTGCACTGTTTTTTAGTTTAATTTTTTTCAATCAAGCGTACTTACTATTCCGGAGAGCCATTTTGAAATCACCCGTTCGCGTAACTGTTACAGGGGCCGCAGGCCAAATTAGTTATTCTCTATTATTCCGCATTGCGGCAGGCGAGATGCTCGGTCCGGACCAGCCGGTTATCCTGCAGATGCTCGAAATCACTCCAGCTCTCGAGGCGCTTAAGGGTGTGGCAATGGAGCTTGAAGACTGCGCATTTCCGTTGTTGACTGACATGGTCTGCACTGATGACGCAGCAGTGGCCTTTAAAGATACCGATTACGCTCTGTTAGTAGGAGCTCGTCCTCGCGGACCGGGGATGGAACGCAAAGACCTGCTTGAAGCCAATGCGGCGATCTTCTCCGCACAGGGTAAAGCTATTAATGATAATGCCTCGAAAGATATCAAGGTTTTGGTTGTGGGTAATCCGGCCAATACTAACTCTTTGATTGCGCAGCGCAACGCGCCGGATATCAATCCTCGTCAGTTTACTGCTATGACTCGTCTCGATCACAATCGTGCGCTAAGTCAAATGGCAGCAAAGACTGGTACCAGCATTAACGACGTTACCCACATGACTATCTGGGGCAACCACTCAGCGACTCAGTATCCTGACATTCATCAGGCCAAGGTAAACGGTGAGTCGGCAATCGACATGGTTGATCAGGATTGGTATGAAAATACCTTTATTCCGGTGGTACAGCAGCGTGGCGCAGCGATTATCGCAGCCCGTGGCGCTTCAAGTGCCGCGTCAGCGGCCAATGCGGCTATTGCTCATATGCGCAGCTGGGCGCTGGGAACCCCTGACGGCGATTGGGTTAGCATGGGCGTCTACAGTGATGGCAGCTATGGTATTACTGAGGGACTCATTTACTCATTCCCCTGCGTCTGTAAAGACGGTGACTGGGAGATTGTTCAAGGCGTTGAAATCAACGAATTCTCACGCCAAAAAATGTCTGCCACTGAGCAGGAATTGACAGAAGAGCGCGACGCAGTCCAGCATTTGCTGCCGTAACCTCCTTGGTCATTTGATCTCGTTTGTCCGATTGGAAGCCGCCTGTTTAATGTAAACAGACGGTTTTTCTTATTCAACTATCGCAACCTACAGCATTGCGATTTCATTATCGTGGCAGATCGTCTTTTTACTTAGCTTTTACTGGTTGGAGAGAGGCATTGTTTGTTACAGTAAGAAGCCTTAAAAACATGATTAAAGGTAAAAATAAAGATGCCATTTTCTGAAGTTGGAAGCGCTGCAAAAGATTTCTCACTGATCAATCAGCGAGGAGAAAAGGTCAGCCTGTCAGACTACCTTGGTAAAAAGAATGTGGTGCTCTATTTCTATCCCAAGGCCATGACACCCGGCTGTACTGTGCAGGCCTGCGGCATTCGCGATAGCAAGGCGGATTTTGAAGCACTCGACACTGTGGTTATGGCAGTCAGCCCCGACTCGGTTGACAGACTGGTTAAATTTGAAGACAAGCAGGAGCTCAACTTCACCTTGCTCTCTGATGAAGATCATCAACTGATCGAGAGCTATGGCGCCTGGGATTTGAAAAAGTTTATGGGCCGTGAATATATGGGTGTGCTGCGAAGTACCTTTATTATTGGCAAGGATGGTCTCATTAAGCATGTCATGCCAAAGGTCAAAACCAAAACTCATCACGATGACGTTTTGGACTGGATTAAAGAAAATCTTGCATAATCGCCTACAGATATTGTTGGTCGCGTATTTGTAGGCGACTGGTGGCGAAGATCTTAAATTAATTTTTTATCAACTCTGCAGAAGGATTAACTATGTTTTTTATCTCAAATGCCCATGCTCAATCAGGTGCTCCGGCAGGAGATCCTGGGCTGACCGGCTCTCTGATCATGTTTGGTGGCCTGTTTATCTTTATGTACCTGTTTATTATTCGCCCCCAGCGTAAGCGGCAGAAAGAGCATAACGATTTGTTAACAGGACTGAGCAAAGGTGATGAGGTCACTATGACCAGTGGTATTCTAGGTAAGGTCACCAAGATTGAGGGCGATTACGTGGTGGTTGAGGTTAATGACAAGCTGGAACTTAAATTTCAGAAGTCGGCGGTTCATGCGGTTCTGCCGAAAGGGACTATCAAAGCAATTTGATCCGCTACTTAAAAAAGGCCGCAAGTGCGGCCTTTTTTGATGTCAGTTGCGATGACTATTTTGGTAGCATAAGCCGATGATTGACTATCCTGAAAAACTCGACCTGGCGCAGACGCCAACACCATTTTATTCACTGGATCGACTTTCCGAGCGACTCGGCGGTCCACGAATCTGGATTAAGCGTGATGACTTAACCGGAGCAGCGACTTCAGGTAATAAAATTCGCAAGCTCGAGTTTCTCTTTGCAGAAGCCCTCGCTAGCGGTTGTGATACGGTTATTACCTCTGGTGGTGTTCAATCCAATCACTGCCGTGCCGTGGCCCTTCTTGGTGCCCAATTGGGACTCAAGGTCCACTTGCTGTTACGCTCAGATATTGCACCTCAATCGGTAGGTAACTTACTTCTGGATCAACTCGCGGGCGCGACAATCAGCCACTACAGTGTTGCCGAATTCGAGCAGCTGGATCGGCTTTTTGAGCGATGGCAGTCACATTACACTGACCTTGGTAGCAGGGCCTATTCGATCCCCACCGGCGGCAGCAACGGCACCGGTATGTGGGGTTATATCGCTGCCGCTGAGGAGCTTTCCAGAGACATCCAGCGAGAGGGCATAGTAACAGCCCAGATTGTTCATGCGACGGGCTCTGGCGGCACTCAGGCGGGCTTGATGCTCGGCTGTTTTCTCCATCAACTGAATGCCAGTGTTAAAGCCTATGCGGTGTGTGATGACAATGCGTATTTTACCGACAAGGTGCGAGCAGATCTGCAGCAGTGGCAGAGTCAATACAGCCCGGAGACGGACATTTCGATCCTGCAGGCAGATACCTGTGATCAGTACGTCGGACCAGCGTATGGGGTCGCCGGCGAGGAAATTTTCACGATGATCAAACAGATCGCTGCAAGTGACGGTATCTTGCTTGACCCGGTTTACACAGGGAAAGCGTTCTACGGCATGATAGAAGATATTAAACAGAGCAAATTTACGGCCAATGATATTGTTTTTGTTCATACCGGTGGGCTGTTCGGATTATTTGCTCAGCAACAACAACTTGGCTATTAAAATAAAAATTAGAATAAAAATAAGGGGCGGATAATGTTTGAACAGGTAATCGACAATATCAATGAATTGGTCTGGGGCCCGGTTATGCTGATTCTGTTACTTGGAACAGGCATCTATCTATCGATCGGTCTCAAGGGGATAAGCTTAACACGGATTCCCTACGCCTTTGGCCAGCTCTTCAAGGGACGCAAAGGCAGCGGAGAAGGGGAAATTAGTCCCTTTAATGCGCTGATGACAGCGCTGTCGTCGACGGTAGGCACCGGTAATATTGCCGGCGTTGCTACTGCAATCGGTATTGGTGGCCCGGGCGCACTGTTTTGGATGTGGTGCACTGCACTGGTGGGGTTGGCAACCAAATTTGCCGAGGCGGTGCTGGCGGTTCATTTTCGTGAAACTGATGAGTTAGGCAAGAAAGTCGGCGGGCCGATGTACTACATCAAGAATGGTCTCGGCAAAAAATGGGCATGGCTCGGCGCAGCGTTTGCGTTATTTGGTTCGCTGGCTGGCTTTGGTCTTGCCAACACTGTCCAGTCAAATGCGGTGTCTCAAGTGTTGCAGACCAATTTTAATGTGCCGACTCTGGTCAGTGGCATTGTTATGTCTGTGCTGGTAGCGATTGTGCTATTAGGTGGCATCAAACGAATTGCCGAAGTAGCAGGTAAGTTGGTGCCGTTTATGGCAATCACCTACGTCACTGCAACGCTGTGCATTCTAATCCTCAATGCAGGCGAGCTGCCCGCGGCGATTAGCTTGATTGTTGATAGTGCGTTCAACGGTACTGCTGCCACTGGCGGCTTTGCCGGTGCTGCGGTAATGCTGGCGCTGCGTATGGGCGTGGCGCGAGGTATCTTTTCTAACGAATCTGGTCTCGGCTCAGCACCGATTGCTCATGCTGCAGCGGAGACCAACAGCCCAGTACGGCAGGGCACTATTGCCATGTTGGGCACCTTTATTGATACGCTGGTTATCTGCACCATGACTGGTCTGGTTTTAGTGGTTACCGGGGTTTGGAGTGGTGAGCCGCAGGGCGCAGCGATGACTCTGTCAGCGTTTAAAGCCGAATTGCCCTATGGTGATATTATCCTCTCGCTGTGTATTGTGTTGTTTGCCTTTACCACTATGCTGGGCTGGAGTTATTACGGAGAGCGCTGTGCAGAGTTTCTGCTAGGTCCAAAGATAATTATGCCGTTTCGGGTGCTATGGGTTATTGGTATTTTCTTGGGTACGCAGATGAGCCTGGGTTTGGTGTGGAAGATGTCCGATGCGCTCAACGGTATGATGGCTATTCCGAACCTGATTGCGTTGATATTGCTTGCTCCTGTGGTGTTCCGTCTTAGCCGGGAGTACTTCAGTGCAGAGCAATTCGAGGCAGATAAAAGTGCGTCGTCTCACAATGCAGGGTAGTCTGAGAATGTTGGTGCAAAGCCCTATGCTGGGACAAATACCGTTGACAATCGATTTGTTAGTAGCTGTGAGTCAGAGTGAAAAATGTCTGAATTAAAAGGTCCAAAGCTGGTCATCGCGATTTCCTCGACCGCGTTGTTCGATATGCGTGAGAGTCATGAGATATATGAAACTCAAGGCGTTGCTGCGTATTCGATGTATCAGCGCGAGCATGAGGACGATATTCTCGAGCCCGGGGAAGCCTTTCCACTAGTCACCAAACTATTGCGTATCAATGAAAAACTTGGTGGTGAGCCTCGCGTTGAAGTGATTTTGCTGTCGCGCAATTCGGCTGATACCGGGCTGCGGGTGTTTAACTCCATTGCCCACTATGGATTAAATATAACTCGTGCTGCTTTTTCTGGTGGCAAATCGCCATACAGATATGTCTCGGCCTTTGCCTGCCATTTATTTCTCTCTACTAATGCGCAGGATGTTCGCAGTGCGCTCGATAGCGGCATGGCAGCGGCCACGCTATTGCCATCTCAGAAGGGGCCCAGCGCATCGGATGAATTACGTTTTGCTTTTGATGGTGATGCCGTGCTGTTCTCCGATGCGTCGGAGAGAATATTTAAAGAGCGCGGTCTCGATGCCTTTACTGCAAATGAAAAAGCCTCGGCCCACACCCCCCTCGACGCCGGTCCGTTCAAAATTTTTCTGCAGACCTTGCACAGTTTACAAGCGGAGTTTCCGGTAGATGAATGTCCGATTCGCACAGCGCTGGTGACGGCCCGGGCTGCACCTGCTCACGAGCGGGTGGTACGGACGTTGCGTGAGTGGGGTATCCGTATTGATGAGAGCCTTTTTCTCGGAGGCCTCAGTAAAGGTGATTTCCTCAAATCATTCGGTGCTGATGTCTTCTTTGACGATCAGCAGGTGCACTGTAGTTCAGCCAGTGAGCACGTTGCCACTGGGCACGTGCCACACGGAGTTGCCAATGAGTCAGATAACTGATTCTGTTGTTTGAACAGGATTCCCGTCTGTGGCCGTTTTGCGTTCAAGAAAATTTCAGCAGCACAGCGATGAGGAGATTCTCACGCGCTACGCCAATAGCCCGACAGGGGAAGAATTGTATTTCCTGCTGGTTGAGATTGAAGAGCGCAATCTGCGTGACCGGGCCGATATCGCCGTTGCAGAAAACCGCAAGCGATCGCGCCACTCCATTCTCTATTATCTCTTTTATGCGTTGATGTTCGGCTTCTTTCTGTTGCGTTTTGGTGGCGATTTTATTTAAGCCTTTAACACTTAGAAAATCGCGAATTTAAAGCCCATTCCCAAGAGCAGTGTCGCAATCGCGGTCTGCAAAATATTACTCGGAATCTTGCGCGCCAGATTGGTGCCGATATGAATCGCAGGCAGAGAGCCAATCAGCAGACAGGCAAGCAGCATAAAGTCGACATTGCCGAGCCAAAACAAATGGCCGAGACCGGCCACCAGAGTAAGTGGTACCGCATGGGCAATATCGGTACCGACTATTTGTAGTGCAGGCATTCGAGGATAGAGCACTAGTAATACAGCTGCGCAAAAGGCCCCGGCGCCCACCGAGGACAAGGTGACAAAGACACCCAGAAAGAGTCCGACCAGAAAAATGATTGTGTCAGTATGGCGATCAAAAAAGCCGCCCACTGTTTTCGGTACAATCTCGGTTGGGCGACGCAGACGTCCATTCAGCAAAATCACCGTTGCCGTTAATACCAACATAACCCCCAAACTACGGGTAAGAATCGTTTCATATTCTGAAGAGTCACTGAATACCTGTCTGAGAAACAGTGCAGTGAGTATCGATGCAGGCACGCTTCCCGCCGCGAGAATTGCTACCGTGCGCCACTGGATGCTCTTTTGTTTGCTATGGCTGACGACCCCACCGGCTTTGGTCACTGCGGCGTATAGTAGATCTGTACCAATGGCAACATTGTAGGGAAAGCCAAACAGGATAAGCAGTGGTGTCATGAGCGAACCACCGCCAACACCGGTTAAGCCAATGGCCAGGCCAACCGCGCCACCTGCGGCGATATAGAGCAAGATATCAGTCATGTATTATCCGTAAGTGAGTGATTGGCGGCTAGTCTGAGATTGCTGTAACAGTGGCCGATGATCTAATCGCAACAGTCACCTTAGCAAGCTTCGGGTATTCTCTGAAGGAATAGTTTTGTATATTTTTATAGCTTTTTCGTATAGTAGGAGGTATGTTTTGACGTTGAGTAGGAATTGGGTACACTCAAAATTAGCTTAACCAACCTTATGTGTGGTCGCTCCAAGGCTGCGCTGAGGTTGCCACAGGGGAACAAGCATGAAATTACAACAACTGCGTTATATCTGGGAAGTGGCACACCACGATCTCAATGTGTCCGCGACAGCGCAGAGTCTGTATACCTCACAGCCTGGTATTAGCAAGCAAATTAGACTTCTCGAAGACGAACTCGGCGTAGAGATATTTTCTCGCAGCGGTAAACACCTGACTCGGGTGACGCCCACTGGTGAGGAGATCCTTAAAATTGCCGGGGATATTCTGCGTCAAGTTGAGAGTATCAAGCAGTTGACCCAACAGCATAACAGCCCCAATAAAGGCAGTCTTTCGATCGCCACAACCCACACGCAGGCTCGGTATGCTCTGCCCGGCGTTATACAGGGCTTTATTGCCAAATACCCTCAGGTATCACTGCATATGCACCAGGGCACACCTGTGCAAATTGCCGAGAAGGCTGCTGATGGTACGGTGGACTTTGCCATCGCCACAGAAGCCATGGAGCTGTATAACGACCTTTTGATGATGCCCTGTTATCGCTGGAATCGCTGTATTTTGGTCCCTAAAAATCACCCGTTGGCGGCGATTAAAAAGCTCACTATTGAAGATGTCGCGGCTCACCCGATTGTCACTTATGTGTTCGGTTTCACTGGCCGTTCGCGTCTTGACGAGGCGTTTAATGAGAAGGGTGTAGAGCCCAAGGTGGTGTTTACCGCGACTGATGCGGATGTTATCAAAACCTATGTCAGGCTTGGTTTAGGTATAGGTATCGTCGCTCATATGGCCTATGACCCGGTGCTGGATACCGATCTGGTGGCTATTGAAGCAGGGCATCTCTTTCAGTCCAGTGTAACCAGTATCGGCTTTCGCAAAGGTACTTATCTGCGAGGCTATATGTATGACTTTATTCATGCGTTTGCGCCACATCTCACACGCAGCGTTGTAGATGAAGCTATGGCGCTGCCTAACAAGGACGCTCAAGAGCGGTATTTTGATAGTATTGAGTTACCAACTTACTAGAAGTTACAGTCTCAGTTTAATTGAAATCGGGGACACTGGGATGGAGTAGAAAAGCGTACTTCAACACATGACAGCTGTCCGAGCGCAGGGAGTAATACCTGCGATGACATCAATGGCGTAAAGCTGATGATTATCTATAAAAAATCCAGGTCGTTATCGTTGATGATTTCTGCGAGCTCTTCCTCTTCGCTGGTTTCTGCGTCGAGGACCTCTTTTACAAACTTGAAGTAAATGGTGTAAATCACAGGGTCCGCACCCTCGTGTTCGACAATAAAGAAAGGGGCCCGATCAATGTTGTAGTGAGCCGCCAGCAGCATCCCTTCAGACTGGTCATCGGCTTCATCGGCAATCACAATTCGATCAATTTGCGAAAGCTGGCCTGTAGCGCGCATTTTGTCTTCGACCTCACGGCATTTTTTACACAGAGAACCATCGGCAAAGATTTTCTTAACTAAGGTGATTTTCATTCCACTTTCGCTCAATTTTTTACTTTGCGATATTCACCGCATGCAGTCCGCACTCTTTCTTGGTCGCTTCCTCCCACCACCAGCGCCCCTCACGTTCGTGCTGGCCGGGACCAGTCGGACGCGTGCACGGCTCACAGCCGATGCTGACAAAGCCTTGATCATGAAGCGCGTTGTAGGGCACATTATTTTCACGGATATAATCCCAGACCTGCTTTGAGGTCCAGTTGGCCAAGGGATTGAACTTGGTCAGTGATTCATTGGGGCGGGCAAAGGCCTTGTCGTCTTGAATAACGGGAACGTCGGCGCGGGTTCCAGGACTCTGATCACGCCGCTGGCCAGTAATCCAGGCGTCCACTTTCAACAACTGCTTACGCAGCGGAGCGATCTTCCGAATCCCACAGCACTCTTTATGATCGTCTTCGTAGAAACTGAATAGGCCTTTTGCTTTAACTAACTGTTCAACCTTGCTCGCCTCCGGCATAACCACATCGATATCAATGCTGTAATGCTTCCGGATGGTTTCTATAAATTGATAAGTCTCGGCGTGAAGACGGCCTGTGTCGAGAGAAAAAACCTGAAAACGCTTGCCAATCTTGGCGGCCATATCAATCAGTACGACATCTTCGGCACCGCTAAATGAAATGGCTATATTGTCAAAGCTCTCTAATGCGTAGCGGATAATTTCTTGTGGCGACTGCGTAGCGAGTTGAGTATCTAAATCAACGATATTGGGTAGGGCACTCATGGTTTTAAGTCCGGCAGGTTGGTAGTGCTAAAACTATAACAAACAGAGGTAAGTAGTAAAAATACTAAGCAGCTATACCTTTATAACTTTTTGGTTTCAAAATTTGCCTGTTGTTCAAGTCATTGCGTCACTCAGCGCGCCACGTTAAAGTGCCGCTCAAAGCTGACTTTGGGAGTGTTTTAAGTGGAAATTGCGTGCCTTGATTTAGAGGGTGTTCTGGTTCCGGAAATTTGGATCGCGTTTGCAGAAAAAACCGGTATAGACTCGTTGAGAAAAACCACCCGTGATGAGCCTGACTACGACGTACTGATGCGTTATCGTCTTGATATTCTTCGTCAACATGGGCTCGGTCTGAATGAGATTCAGGACGTTATCGCAACCCTTGAACCCCTTCCGGGAGCGATCGATTTTGTCAATTGGCTGCGAGAGCGTTTCCAGGTGGTTATTCTATCGGACACTTTTTATGAGTTCGCCAGCCCGCTGATGAAGCAACTTGGCTACCCGACCTTGCTCTGCCATAAGCTGGAGACGGGGGAGGATGGTGCAGTTATTGACTATCACCTGCGTCAGGTCAATCCCAAACGTCAAGCTGTAGTGGGATTCAAGAGTATGTATTATAGAACCATTGCTGCCGGCGACTCGTATAACGATAGAACCATGCTTGAAGAAGCCGATGTGGGGATTTTGTTTCACGCGCCACAAAACGTGATTGATGAGTTCCCGCAGTTTCAAGCAGTACAGACTTTTGATGATTTGAAGCGGGCGTTTATTCGCGCCAGCAACAGAGACCTCACCCTCTAGAAGAGATATTGGTAGACGTTGTTATTAGCTGACTTTAGGTTTCTAATAGCGCTCCTTAGACATTGAGTAACCATGTTGTTTATATGAATAGCAAAACCTCCAGTGCAGAAAGGATCCGTGAGAAGAAGAAAGTGTTTCTTCTGCGCGAGCAGAAAATTATCGATGCTGCGCTGGCGCTGTTTCTCGATGACGGCATTGATCGCGTTACCGTTTCGAGTATCGCTGCCAGGGCGGGTATTGGTAAGGGTACAGTCTACAAACATTTTTTGACCAAAAACGAAATTCTTGTTCGCATTATGCTCGACTATGAGGAGAGCATTACCAAGCGTGTGGCTGAGGGTGTCGCCCTTTCTGAAGCCGGTGAGTCTGGTGCCGCGGCTAAAGCCTATTTCGAATCTCGCCTTGCTCGTCCTGAACTGGATCGTTTGGTACAGCACCTGGAGGTGCGTCTGGGTGATGCTGAAGATGTCGCCGATCAGCTCGAGCAATTGCATGTGATGCGACGCTCCAATGAAGACTCGCTCAACAGTATGATTACGCGCTTGATTGATCGCGGTGTTCTTGAGGATGTGCCGCCCCATTACCATTACCTAGCGTGCTGGGCGCTGGCCCAAGGGGCAGTGGAGTTGTGCTTCAGTCGCAGTTGGAATTACCGGCTCGACAGTGACGATTTAATGAAATTTATTACTGGCGTCGGCGTAACCATGGGCAATCGCGGTCAGTACCGCAACCTGTCGGATAGTAAAGCATCGGCTGCCAAGCCCGCTGTTGATAACAAGTAGGCGTTCTCGTGCCTTCCGCTTTAGACACTTTGTTTGCCGACTTGCTTGCATTACAGCAGGAGAGTGCAGAAGCCATTCCCCCAATACATCTTTGGACTCCCGATCTAAGCGGCGATATTGATATCTTTGTCGATCGTCAAGGTCGCTGGATTCATGAAGGCGATGAAATTAAACGGCCCGCTTTGGTAAAACTATTTGCTTCTATTCTGATCTGGGAAGAGGGAGATTATTTTCTTGTCACGCCGGTCGAAAAATGGCGTATTCGGGTCGAGGTAGCGCCCTTGTTTGTGGTTGCGGCTAGACGTGAGACGCGCGATGCTGTGCAGGCGATTGTGCTGACTACAGCAACGGATGATCAGGTTTTAGTGGACGCTCAGCATCCCTTGTGGCTGGGACCGCAATCAGATTCTGGAGAGGCATTGCCAATGGTTACTGTGCGGAACAGCATTCAGGCTTTGATTAGTCGAAATGTCTTCTATCAGTTGGTTGATTGGGCAGCAGAGGAAGCTGATATCAACAGCTGTTCAGAATTATTTATTAGTAGTATGGGTTCGCGCTTTAGTATGGGCCAGCTCTGATCGCTTTGCGATGTGTTGCTGATAAAAAATACCCGCACAGAATGCGGGTATTTTTTTACCTGAAGCCATTTGTGTAGATTACATATTAGGGTAGTTTGGACCTCCGGCGCCCTCTGGTACGACCCAATTAATATTCTGGCTCGGCTCTTTGATATCGCAGGTTTTACAGTGCACACAGTTCTGTGCATTGATCTGAAAACGTTTGCTGCCATCATTATTCGCGATCACCTCATAGACACCGGCAGGGCAGTAGCGCTGAGCCGGTTCATCATAGAGCTCAAGGTTTTTATTGATCGGAAGGTCTGCATCGGCTAGCACTAGGTGACAGGGCTGATCTTCCTCGTGATTGGTATTGGACATAAAGACCGATGAAGCTTTGTCAAAACTGAGTTTGCCATCGTATTTCGGGTAGTCGATTTTTGCGCACTCGCTGGCGGGCTGTAATGTTTCGTGGTCAGCAACCTTGTCAGACAGAGTCCATGGCAGCATGCCGTTAAAGATATTGATATCGATAAAGGCATAGGCCGAACCGAGAATATTGCCAAATTTATGCTGTGCCGGACCGAAGTTGCGCTGCATATGCAGCTCTTTATAGGCCCAGGAGTTTTTGTAGTCAGCTGCATACTCTTCGAGATCCGTATTCGACTTGTCACCTGCCAGCGCCCCTGCCACGGTTTCAGCGGCGATCATGCCTGATTTCATAGCCGTGTGGCTGCCTTTGATCTTGGCGAAGTTTAACGTTCCCGCATCATCACCAATCAGCAAACCGCCAGGGAATGACATTTTTGGCTGTGACTGCAGACCACCTTTTAACAGCGCCCGAGCACCGTAGGTTATACGTTCACCGCCTTCAAGGTACTTGGCGATTTCCGGATGGTGCTTGTAGCGCTGAAATTCGTCGTAGGGGCTTACGTGCGGATTGGTATAGGAGAGGTTGGTAATTAACCCCACTGCGACCTGATTGTCTTCGAGGTGATAGAGGAATCCACCCCCCAGTGATTTACTTTCGTCGAGCGGCCAGCCAGCGGAGTGAACCACCAACCCGGGTTTGTGCTGTTCCGATGGTATTGTCCACAATTCTTTAATGCCAATGCCGTAATGCTGTGGATCTTTGCCTGCATCGAGGTTGTATTTTGCAATCAGTTGTTTGCCCAAGTGACCACGGCATCCCTCTGAGAAAAGGGTGTATTTTGCGCGCAGTTCCATGCCTTGCATGTAGGAGGCTTTATGCTCACCATTATGGCCAATCCCCATATCGCCAGTGGCAATACCGGTAACTTCGCCCTGCTCACCGTAAAGTACTTCGGCGGCGGCGAAACCTGGGAATACTTCAACACCAAGGTTTTCGGCCTGTTCTGCTAGCCAGCGGCACAGCTTGCCGAGGCTGATAATATAATTGCCGTGATTATGCATGGTTTTTGGCGCGAACAATCCCGGCACCTTAATCCGTTTTTCAGCACCAGTGAAGACAAAAATATGATCATCGCTAACCGGTGTCAGCAGCGGAGCGCCCATTTCTTTCCAGTCGGGGAACAGCTCATTGAGCGGCGTTGGCTCGAACACCGCGCCGGAAAGGATATGTGCGCCTACTTCTGAGCCTTTTTCGACCACACAAACAGAAAGGTCTGCATTGACCTGTTTCAGTCGGCACGCAGCAGCCAGACCTGATGGGCCGGCGCCGACGATAACGACGTCGTAATCCATATATTCACGTTCCACAGCTTTAATCTCCCCGAATCCAATTGGTTATGGGCGTTATGTTACAAGCATCATATTGGCATAGCTATAGTCGATATTGATAACCATGATTTATAACAATGACCGTGCGTTCGCGCTGACTGATTGGTCGCCCAAGAGGCTTAGCCTGCTTGATTTATCAGGGTGAGGTAGGCAATATGGGCGCTCTCGAAATCGGGCGTCTGCAGCTCTTCTCAGGCGACTGTAAAATCAAAAATAATTAATCTGTAATGTGGAAGGATAGCCATGAAAGTTCTGGTAGCCGTAAAGCGCGTCGTTGACTACAACGTCAAGGTTAGGCCCAAGTCTGATGGTTCAGATGTCGATCTGGCCAATGTAAAGATGTCCATCAACCCATTTTGTGAAATTGCCGTTGAAGAAGCTGTGCGTCTTGCAGAAAAGGGTATAGCCAATGAAGTGGTCGCTGTCTCTGTGGGCTCACAGCAGTCTCAGGAGCAGTTGCGTACTGCACTGGCGCTCGGTGCTGACCGTGCCATCCTTGTCGAAACCGATGCAGCACTGGAACCGCTGGCGATTGCCAAGTGCCTCAAGGCAGTGTGCGACTCGGAATCCCCGGATCTTATCCTGGTGGGTAAGCAGGCGATCGACGGTGATAATAATCAGACTGGCCAGATGCTCGCTGCATTATTGGGCTGCTCTCAAGCGACCTTTGCCTCTGAATTAATTCTCGAAGACGGCAAAGCGACTGTTGTACGCGAGGTTGACGGTGGTCTGCAGACTGTTGCCTTACGTCTGCCGGCGATTGTGACTTCAGACCTGCGTCTTAACGAACCACGTTATGCATCATTGCCAAATATCATGAAAGCCAAGCGCAAGCCTCTGGATGTTACTAACCCAGCTGACTTGGGTGTTGATGTGGCATCGAGAGTGAAGCTGCTCGGTGTTGAACTGCCTGCCGAACGTCAGGCAGGTATTAAAGTCGAAGATGTCGCCAGTTTGGTCGACAAATTAAAAAATGAAGCGAAGGTGATCTGATGAGCATTCTTATTATTGCAGAACACGATAACAGCAGCCTTAAGCCGGCCACCTTGAACTCTGTTACGGCCGCCCAGGCGATTGGTGGTGACATTGATATTTTAGTTGTGGGTAATGACTGTCAGGCCGCAGCAGCTGACGCCGCAAAGGTTGCCGGTATTCGTAAGATATTGGTTGCCGATCACGCCGCCTATGCCAATAACCTGGCCGAGAATGTAGCACCACTGATTGCCGAAGTGGGCGCCGGGTACAGCCACGTGCTTGCAACAGCGACCACCACCGCTAAAAACATCGTACCTCGCGCAGCGGCATTGATGGATGTGCAGGCGATTTCTGAGATCAGTGCGGTTGTAAGTGCCGATACTTTTAAACGTCCGATCTATGCCGGTAACGTGATTGCTACGGTGCAGAGCAGTGACGCGATCAAGGTTCTCACGGTTCGTGGTACGGCATTTGACGCCGCGGCATCAGAAGGTGGTTCAGCTTCTATTGAAGCTCTCACGTCTGTTCACGATGCCGGAATGTCTGAATTCAAAGGCGAAGAAGTCGCTAAGTCTGATCGTCCTGAATTGACTGCGGCAAAGATTGTCGTATCCGGAGGTCGCGGTATGGGTAACGGCGATAACTTCAGTATGCTATACAGCATTGCCGACAAACTGGGTGCCGCAGTGGGTGCCTCACGTGCAGCTGTTGATGCCGGGTTTGTGCCCAACGATATGCAGGTCGGCCAGACTGGCAAGATTGTTGCGCCAGACCTCTATATTGCTGTCGGGATCTCAGGTGCGATTCAGCATCTGGCTGGTATGAAAGACAGTAAAGTCATTGTGGCAATTAACAAAGACGAAGAAGCACCGATTTTCTCGGTTGCTGATTACGGCTTGGTTGCTGATTTGTTTGCCGCGCTGCCCGAGTTCGATGCAGCTCTGTAAGTGAGACTATAAGTTATACCGCAAAACCAAAAGGCCCGCAGAGCGATCTGGGGGCCTTTTTTATGGCAGGTAAACAGCCGCAGAGAAATAGCTTAAGACAAACAATCTCAGATAATTCATTGCTCTGGTTTGTGCTTTTTATGCTTCGGCTTACGATCTTCAGCAGGGTCATCTTGTTTGTCCGATGCCGGTTTAGCGTCGCCTAACCGCCTTAGTTCTTGCCGTCGCTGCTCGGGGGGAAGCTTGCGCAACTCCTCAAGTAAAAGATGGCGTTGTTTAGGGGGGTAGTGGCGTAAAATCTGTCGGGCTTGTGCGGCTTCTTGTCGCTCTGCCTCAGACATATTTGCCCAGCGTTGACGCAACTCTTGACGTTTTCCAGGTGGCAGATGTTGAAACCGTCTACGGCTCTCTTTAATCCTGTCGCGTTCCACCTGAGAGAGGCTTTGCCAGCGCTCTGACCCTTGTTTAAATTCCTTTTCATTTACTCGGCGCAGCAGTTTGTGTTGATGGTGCGGCTTCAAATTATCCCAGCGACCCTCGAATGGCGCCAGTGCTTCGCGGGCATCCTCGGGAAGTTGGCTCCAGGCGATTGGTTGGGGCTGTTCGGTCGTATGCTGATCACTCAACAAGGGGCCTGAAAGCACGGAGCAGCCGAGCACTGCGGTGAGAGCACAGGCCCGTAATTGTTGCCTTGGTCTAATCAGTTTTGACATCTCGTGGTCGTCCTTAAAGTTTAATGTCAGGTTTCAATATCAGCCAACCAGTCGTAAAAATCGAGGTCCTCGTAAAGATCAAGATTTTCTTCGGAAAATTCCAACACAGTATTATCTGTATCAGCATTACCTAGCGGCAGGCTATCTGAATGTTGTAGTGGCTGGGGTTGCAGTACAAATACACCCAACAAAACCATTGACGCCAGAGATGTTGCCCATAGCGGCCAGAGGGTTTTGCGGAGTTTCCCAGAGTTATTTTGAAGCGCGCTGTTGCGAGCTTGGGCCAAGCGGAACAGGTCGCCGTTGGCTGTCTCTTGTTCCAGCCCTACAAGGTCTTCGTGGAGCCTGTCATTTAGTGTGCTATTTAGGCTGCTATTTAATTGACGCTTAGAGTTGCTAGTCATAGCGATAGTCCTCAAGTGAATCCCTCAGGGAGTGCATGGCGCGGGAGTAATGCGTTTTGACGCTACCTTCGCTACAACCCATCGTGTTGGCGGCCATTGTGGTACTCATACCATCCCAGCAGCGCAGCATAAACGCTTCGCGCTGTCGTGCTGGGAGCTTTGCGATGGCTCGGGAGAGTATCTTTATCTGTAATTCCCGGGTGGCCTCGTATTCAGGCTCCTCGGTTTTGCGACCCACAGCGCGATCAATCAGATCCGCCCCATCATCGCTGGCCTTCATGCCAAAACTGGCGAGACTGATCAAGCGATTTTTAACCGCGTTACGGCGATAGTAATCTGTTATTTTACTGTTCAGAATCCGGTAGAACAGCGGGCGCCACTCGCTGTTATGATTAGCCGAATATTTTTCTACCAGTTTAAACATCGCATCCTGAACAATATCCAGCGCATCATCACGGCTGCCCGTGGCCATTTTAGCCATATGAAAAGCGCGCCTTTCTATTGACCGGAGAAACAGATCTATCGAGTCTACAGCGCCGTGATCGATTATAGGTTTATCTCGCATTGAACGATTGCCTTTGGGGGCCAAGTATACCGGCGCAGGAACGGGCCGAGCTGCAGCGGATGGTAAGTCAGCGATAGCCGATCCGAAGCTAACGGTAGTCATCATCCAGAAGCTCATTGATCAGCAGCATGGCTGTCACCCAATCGAGGTAGTTATCGTCATGATAATGATGCACTACCGTATGGCTATTATGATAACGCAGATAATGTGCTCTGTGACGGTCATGATCGTGGCCATAATAACGTGCGGAATAAGCTCGTCGATTACGCCAGCTTGAATAATTATTACCTTGAAAATTGCGATAGCGGGCAATCCTCTTTTGTTGCTGCTGCCTATCATATTGTCCGCGTCGATAGTGATCTTGGTACTGGTGATTGCGCTCGGCCTGCTGATGATGACTGTCAAAATGGCGGAACTTTGTTAGCTTGTCCCGTTCCGCTAGCGCAGAGACAGGAAGGATGCATAGTGCAACACTTATCATGATCACGCTTAGTGGGTGTCTTGATATTGAGCTTACACGCTGATTTTCAGTGGTCGTTACATGGTGCATGACAATCTCCTTATTGTGTTGTTATGTTGTTCAACGCGGGTAGGGGAGATTAGTTGACCGGTGTCCGGTTGCTGGAGTCAATTTAGAATCGGCTTTTTTACAGGTTTTTTTGTTCGAGGGCTTTTTATTAGAGGCTGAGATCGACCCATACCGGACAGTGATCTGACGGTTTTTCAAAGCCTCGGGCCTCGGTATCGATACCGCTGTCAGAGAGTTTCTGCATCAGTGCGGGCGACGCCAGAATAAGATCGATGCGCAGGCCGCGTTTGGGATCTTGTTCGAATCCACGACTGCGATAGTCAAACCAACTATAGCGGCTATCATCCTGATGTTGGGTCCGGAAGCTGTCATGTAAGCCCCAGTTGAGGAGATTCTCAAGCCACTCGCGTTCCTCCGGAAGAAAGGCGCATTTGCCTGTTTTTAACCAGCGTTTGGCATTGTCTGGCGCGATGCCTACGTCGATGTCTTGCGGTGCAACATTCATATCACCCATCACGATAAGCGCGTCTTCCGTCTTAAAATTGAGCTTCAGATAACTCCACAGATCGGCGTAAAATTTTTCTTTAGCGGGAAATTTGGTCGGATGGATGCGGCTTTCACCTTGCGGGAAATACCCGTTGATAACGTGCAGGGTCTGACCATTGACAAGGTATTCGCCGTGAATCATTCGTCGCTGAGAGCCTTCGGAGTCTAATGGAAAGCCGCGAGTGACGGTAATGGCGGGGGACTTGCTCAAAAGTGCGACGCCATAATGGCCCTTTTGTCCATGGAAACAGACCTCATAACCCAGCTCTCTAATTGCCTCGTGGGGAAATTCTTGATCGCTGACTTTGGTTTCCTGCAGGCCAATAATATCCGGCGAGTGCAATGCAATAACGGCTTCAAGTTGATGCAGTCGGGAGCGCAGACCATTGACATTAAACGAGACAACTCGTGCCGGCATGGGTTATTACTCCTGGTTTTTGGTGCGCGCCACAAGTTGACCATTGCGGCTCTTGGTCTGCATACGAATTTGATCTGCGAGAATATAGCCCGCTTCCTGGAGCATCGGATCAGATTCAGCAATATTGTCGTCCTTGCCTTCAATTTTGCTGTTATCCACATCTGCAGCAGAAACGTTGGTGTCCGTGTCTGCGGCACTATTACCTGCATCAGCTTGCTCATTCTCCGATTCATCATCACCGCTTTTGTTGTCAGATTTCCAGGCTGCGGCATCGGCATAAAGCTCTAGCCCTTTCCTCTCACGACGTTTGTTCTCCAGTAAAAACTGTTGATTATCCCATTCTCTGTTGCGTGCTCGACGCTTTTCAAGATTCAGAGAGATCGATTTATCAGCGTCCCAGCTGTCACTCAGTGAGAGTTGATCGATTAAGTGAACAAAGTCGGGGTCGTTGGCTACGCGATGATTATGTTGCTCATTAAGTGCTGCAATATATTGCTTCACGCCACTGGATGGGCGGAAGGGGACACTGTGAATATTATCCCAGGGCAGGGCGTTTTCCTGATGGCTCTCGCCCACTTCTTCAGTGTCATAAACAGAGGGGAACTGGATGTCGGGCATAACACCCCGGTGCTGTGTACTATCTCCTGACACCCGGTAAAACTTGGATACGGTAAGTTTAAGCTGGCCGCTACTGAGGCCTGTTACGTCTTGCACCGTACCTTTGCCAAAACTTTGGCTACCGACAATAACTGCTCGTCCGTAATCTTGTAGCGCACCGGCAAAAATTTCAGAAGCTGAAGCACTCAGACGGTTGATCATCACGACAAGTGGCCCGTTATATGCCGCCCGCATGATCGCCCGCTGATCACGCGACACTTGCTGATAGGCATTGCGAATTTGAACTACAGGTCCAGCATCGATAAACAAGTCGGTGAGCATGGTCGCCTCGTGGAGCGATCCGCCACCATTGTTGCGCAGATCCAAAACGATGCCGTCAACGTTTTCTTCACGCAGCTCCATCAGCAGCTTATACACATCTCGGGTAGTGCTTTTATATTCCGGGTCGCGCTTGCGATAGGCCTCGAAATCCATATAGAAGGCAGGGATATCAATAACTCCCAATTTTAATTGCTCGCCATTTTGCTCGATCTCAATAATCTTGCTCTGGGCAGATTTTTCTTCCAGTTTGACCTTGTCACGGATAATTGAGATGACCCGACTGCTGTCAGATGAGTCGCTACCACCATCGAGCAGTTCCAGCCTCACTGTAGAGTCCTTGGGCCCTCGGATCAGCTGAACCACATCATCAATTCGCCAGCCGACGACATCGATCAATTCCTCGTCTCCCTGGCCCACGGCAATAATTTTATCCTCCGCTTTTAAAATACCTTGCACATCTGCCGGACCGCCAGGAATAACACGCGCGACCTTGGTGTAATCGTCTTCTGTGCGCAGCTCAGCGCCAATGCCTTCAAGCGAAAGCGACATATTGATCTGGAAGTTCTCTGTGGTTCGGGGTGAGAAATAGGCGGTGTGTGGATCGTAGAGCGAGGCGAGGGCGTTCACATATAGCTGAAAGACATCCTGGCTATCGCGCTGCTCTAGCTGTGTAATCTGGTTGTTAAAGCGTTTGATCAGGAGTTCTCGTGCCTTGGTCGGCTCCTTGTCATTGAGCAACAGCCTAATCAGAGAGTCCTTGATCCGCTTGCGCCAGTAATCGCGCTGCTGTGCGTCACTGGTCATCCATTGCCGCTCAGCACCGTCAAGCACAATGCTCTCGTCTATGTCGAAGTCAAACTGCTGGTCGCTCTCGAGCAGCGCGATATTGGCCTGCAATTGAGTAACCATGCGCTGGCGTAAACGATTAAATATCACGAATCCGGGTTCAACATCGCCTCGTCGTGCCAAATCGTCGAGTTGAGTCTGCCACTGGGCAAATTCATCAATATCAGCTTGTAGAAAATAACTTTTCAGCGGATCGAGCATTTCGATGTAGGTGTCGAGGTAACGTCGCGACAGGTCGTCGTTTATCTCTTGACCATGGTAGTGGCGGGTGGCAAGACGGTCGAGAATCTCTCGATAGAGGGCGGTCTGGGCTGAATCACGCTCAATAGGTGCAATGGCAGCTGCATTGAGGCTTAAGCCGAAGCTGAGGGTGGATGCGAGTATTAGCGCGACAATAACGCGTGGCATAGTTATATTTCCTTGTCTGTGGAGCTCAAACTTTGTCAATGTCAGATTTTTGTTTAAGGTAGGAGTTTAACCAGAAGTTGTAATAACTACTATAGACAACAGATACATCTGTTTGCTCAATACATTTTCATAGTAGGGTTTACGTTACTTGCAGAAGGATGATAACGATTGGAGCGGGCAAAGAGAGTTGGTAGTGGCTATCCTCTATGTCCTCTAATCTCAATTAGTGGACTTTACTGGACAGTGCGGATACAGGCTGATAAAGTTGCGGCACGCTGTATCACTTTGAGTTTAATTTTATGAGCACTGGCAAAACATTTAAAGCCTGCCCGCTATTTGATGCACACAAGACTTTTGTGCGTCTACCGATGGGCGCGAAAATGCTTGATGGTTATCCCGACTCAAAATATTTCCTCGACACTGTATGTAAACAGATTGGCGATGCCGGTGAAGACTTTCAGTACACTCAGGCATTTCTTAAAAGTTACAGCCGCAAAAGCGAAGCCACATACCGAGGTTATCGCAATGAAGTTGAGCGTCTGTTGTTGTGGGCGTGGACCGTTGCTGGCAAGAGTGTTATCCAGCTCAAGCGCCCAGATCTTGAGAGCTACTTTGACTTTGTCCACACTCCGCCAGCAGCCTGGGTTGGCAGCTCGGTTCAGGATCGCTTTAAAATAATCGGCGGAGAGTGCCGTCAAAATGAAAATTGGCGGCCATTTGCCGGGAAACTCGCCAAAGAAGACCGTAAACAAGCAATGGTGGAGGGCGTTGATATCCAGGTTTCCCGAGATCATCACACGTTATCTCACGAGGCGATGAAAATCTGTTATTCCGCAGTGTCTTGCTTTTATGATTATTTAACCGACGAAGGCTACGCATTCGGTAACCCTATTCCGGCTATCCGCAAGCAATCACCTTATCTGATCAAAGGCGCTACACAAAAGAATATTAAGCGCCTCTCTGATCTGCAGTGGGACTATGTGCTCGAGTGCGCTGAGCATGCTGCAGATAAAGAGCCGCTTCAGGAGCGTATGCTATTTGTGATCGCAACTCTAAAAACCCTTTATTTAAGGGTGTCAGAGCTCTCTGATCGCACCAATTGGCAGCCGGTCTGGAAACATTACTGGCAGGACAGCGACGGCAATAACTGGCTTAAAGTGCTTGGCAAAGGCAATAAGCTTCGCGATGTATCGGTGCCAAGCGCCCTATTACCCTACATCGACCGCTATCAGCGCTACAGGGCGTCGATAAGCCCGGCGTTCGGTATAAATTCAACATTGGTTGCGAAGAATCGAGGTTCTGGTGGAATGACCTCACGCCAACTGCGACGAATTGTTCAGGAAGCATTTGACTTGGCTTACGACAAAATGGTCGCTGAAGGATTTGGCAAGGAGGCAAAGGCACTTCGGGAAGCCACCACTCACTGGCTCAGGCATACTGGTGCTTCGCAAGATATTGCGACAAGACCGTTAAAGCATATGTCTGATGATCTTGGTCACTCGAGTATGGGAACGACGGATCAGGTCTATATTCAATCCGATATGAAAGAGCGCGCCCGATCAGGAAAAGGGCGTGACGTTTAGTTTAAAATCAGTATGTTAGAGAGTTTATATAAGCTTGATTATAATATTAATTAAGCTCGATTAGAGCCCCTCTCTGCCCCGCTCTCTACTTTGGTTAATTCTCCATCAAGCGGGTACTGTGGCGATCATTGCACAGCGGTACAGCAATCGCCGCAGTCCAGGCCTAACTATTAGACATTCAGTAGCAGGAACTCGCGCTCCCAGGATGAAATTACCCGGTTAAACTCTTCAAATTCCACCAGTTTGATCGAGGTGTAAAGCTGGATAAATTCTTTACCAAAGATCTCAATAATATCGCTATCTTCCTGCAGTCCTCGCAGGGCCTCTTCCAGTGTTCTGGGCAGCGCCAGCTCCTCTTCGTAGGCATTGCCTTCAAATGGTGCTGAAGCGCGGAGCCCCTTTTTCATACCGAGATAGCCGCAAGCAAGTGTCGCAGCAATAGACAGATACGGGTTGACATCTGCTCCAGGAAAGCGGTTTTCAATGCGGAAATCTTTTGGCAGCGCATCTGGCACCCGGAGCCCTGTAGTCCGGTTATCAAAGCCCCAGTGCAGATTGATCGGTGCAGCAACTTCGCGGGTAAACCGCCGATATGAGTTTACATTTGGAGCAAAGAAGCTCATCACATAAGGTGTATAGGTCTGCAGCCCGCCCAAATACTGATAGAACGCCTCACTGTACTGCCCGTCTGGGGTGGCAAAAATATTGCTGCCATCCTTGAGCGACAGCACGCTTTGGTGGATATGCTTCGCCGACCCCGGCTCTGTCGCCATCGGCTTAGCCATAAATGTGGCATAAATATCATGTTTTAAAGCCGTCTCGCGCACCATGCGCTTAAATGTAAAAACCTGATCGGCGAGCGCCAGTGGATCGCCGTGAATAAAGTTGACTTCTAGTTGTGCGGCGCCAGATTCGTGAATCAGCGTGTCAACATCAAGCCCCATGGCGTCGCTATAGCTGTACATCGTCTCGACAAATGGCTCAAATTCATTGGCTGCATCGATGCTGTAGGACTGACGCGCTGTCTCAGGTCGCCCCGAGCGCCCTACCGGCGGCTTCAGAGCCAGATCCGGGTCGAGGTTCTTTTCGATCAAATAGAACTCCACCTCAGGTGCGATTACCGGTTGCAGACCTTCGGCTCGATACAGTTCGAGGATCCGCTTTAATACATTGCGCGAAGAGAATGGGTGTGGCTTGCCGTCTTTGGTGTAGCAGTCGTGAATAATCTGTCCGGTTGCTTCGTTGGCCCAGGGCACTAGGCGCATGCTGCTTGGATCTGGCTCCAGTAGCATATCGCCGTCAATGGTTCCGAGCAGGTCCCAGAAATCGTCTGAGTATTCGCCTGTGACTGTTTGCGCCAATATGCCTTCGGGGAGACGGCTGTCTTCCTTAACAAACTTGTTTGCCGGGATAAATTTGCCCCGGGCATTGCCGGTGATATCGGGCACCAGGCACTCGACTTCAGTAATGTTGTGTTTTTTTAGCCAATCTTCGATGGCTTTTTCGGACTGCATAAATCACCTATCCACAGGTTGTATATGATTGGGAATTTTACATTATTTTTCGAACAATTGTTCAATTAATGTTGAATTATTATTCGAAAACATCATAATGTCAATTTTTACAGACAGAAAATTCTGCTTATGACAGCGGTTAACTCCTATTACATAGACAGTGCAGATACACAGCTTCGCTACCCTTCTTTGGTGGGAGAGCGAACAGCGGACATCTGTATTGTTGGCGCAGGCTACACGGGCCTATCATCGGCTTTGCACCTCGCCGAGCGCGGCTATTCCGTGGTTGTGCTTGAGGCGGAGCAAGTCGGATTCGGTGCCTCGGGTCGCAATGGTGGTCATGTTGGGGTGGGTCAGCGCAAAGATCAGTTCTATCTAGAGAAGCAATTTGGTCAAGAGATTGCGCGAGGGCTTTGGGATATGGGTCTTGAAGCCGTTGAGACAGTAAGGCAGCTTGTTGCACGCTACAGTATTGACTGTGATCTGAAACAGGGGATTATGCACCTCGCACATAGACGCAAGTACTGTGTCGAGCTGCAGCAAGAGGTGGACCATCTGCGTCACAACTATCAGTTTGATGAAATACAGTATATCCCCGAGGCTGCCCTGCCCAATTATCTCGATAGCACGGCGTATTTTGGCGCTCAGCTGGATAACGCGTCAATGCACCTGCATCCGCTTAAGTACGCTCAGGGATTGGCCAGGGCCGCGTCAGATGCGGGGGTTCAGATCTTTGAGCATTCCAAGGTCTTGAGTTACACCCAGAGCGGGTCTGTTATCGTGCGTACCGCCGGTGGTCAGGTAACGGCCAAGGAGCTGGTACTGGCCTGCAATGGTTATATTGACAAGCTCGAGCCGCGCATTAACGGCTACATTATGCCGATCAATAACTTTGTGCTTGCAACCGAGCCGCTGTCAGACACGCAGGCCAAAGCAGTCAGTGCCCATGACACCGCCATGCAAGACACCCGTTTTGTGATTAATTATTGGAAGTTGTCGGCCGATAATCGTTTGATCTTCGGTGGCGGTGAAAATTACCGGCGCGGCTTCCCTGCAGATATAAAAGGCTTTGTGCGCAAATATATGCTTCAGGTCTATCCTCAGTTGAGCCAGACTAATATTGATTATGGTTGGGGCGGTACTCTCGCGATCACACTTAATCGGCTGCCTCATTTCGGTCGTATTGGCCGCAATATATGGCATTTACAGGGCTATTCCGGTCATGGCGTCCCGACGGCGACCTTTGCTGGGAAATTAGTTGCTGAGGCGATCAGCGGCAAGTTGGAACGCTTTGATCTTATGGCTGGCCTGCCTACGCATAACTTTCCCGGTGGAACGCTACTGCGCTGGCCTGGCATGGTAGCAGGAATGCTTTATTTCGCGCTGCGAGACAGGATTTAACGATGTCGAATCTACGAGCCCTTACGCCTCGCAACACGCCGGTCCAGAAGCGTGCTCTGGAGCGTCGTGCGCAAATCTTAGACGTTACGGCTGTGCTGCTTGAAGAGGTCGGACAGGACGATCTGACAACAATTTTGGTGGCGAAGCGCGCAGGCATTTCGGTCGGCACGCTCTACCATTATTTCCCCAATAAATACGCAATTCTCTATGCGCTTGCAGAGCACTGGCTGGGTGAAATTGATCGAGTTTTACGTGAACTTGAGCTGGAGCGCGTTGAATCGCTGAGTCTGAAGCGATTTGTAGATAAAGCGGTCGATCAGTTGCTCCAGGTCTACACCCATCAGCGGGGTCTATTGCCGCTGGTTCAGGCCATGTTTGGTGTTCCGGAGTTAAAAGATCTGGATGCTGCACACGATGAGTTGATCATCAGCGCCATGGCGCGAATGTTTGCGCGAATGGAAGTGGCTGAGCGCCCTTCTGAGCTGTCACGCCTGGGTCGCGCGTTTCTGGAAGTGAACCACGCGCTGTTGCTGGTTGTGGTTAATCAGAACAAAGTCGACAGCTTAAAGACTCTCGCAGACCTTAAGTATCTCAGTCTTAGCCTGCTGGAGCGGGCAAAGAGCCAGTTCTAAGTGCCGACTTATCTTGATTAATGAGATTAATAAAAGAATTTAATTGATTGATAAACAATGCTTTTATTTTGTTATCGTGCCCTTTCGCGCATTGTGACAAATTCTTCTGCCGCTGAGGGATGAATACCCACAGTGGCGTCAAAATGGGCTTTAGTTGCCCCGGCCTTTAAAGCAATGCCCAAACCCTGAATAATCTCTGCTGCGTGTTCTCCAACCATATGGCAGCCGAGTACCCGGTCGCTCTCGTTATCAACCACCAGTTTCATGGTGATTCGCTCGGCGCCACCGCCCAGGGTTTGCAGCATTGGTTTAAAGTCAGATAAATAGACTGCGATATCCGCGTATTCCGCCCTTGCCTGCTCTTCACTCAGACCAACAGTGCCGAACTCTGGCTGACAAAAGACCGCGGTGGGGATGTCGCTGTAATCAATCTGAGCCTGCCCGTCTCCATAGAGATGATCGACTAGTACCATGGCCTCCTGAATGGCAACCGGCGTCAGTTGAACACGATCAATCACATCACCGAGCGCATAAATGCTCGGTTCTGCGGTAGCAAAATGATTGTCCACGACAATAGAGCCATTGTTCCCCATTACCACGGCCGTATTTTCTAGACCTAGACCTGCGGTATTGGCCTGGCGACCAGTGGCATAGAGCGCCAGCCCGGCAGTTAAATTGCCACCATTATCGAGCACAACGGATAGTTCGCGGTCTCGACCTGCGACTTTCACGATCTCATTGATTTGTGTATTGAGGTGAATATGCACACCTTTATTGCTCATACCTTCGACGATTTTGCCGCTCATTTCACGATCGAAGGATTTCAATAGCTCCGGGCCACGGTATACAAGATGCGTTTCGACGCCAAGGCCGTTTAGAATCCCGGCAAATTCAACTGCAATATAGCCGCCACCTACCACAACAGCGGTCTTGGGCAACTGGTCGAGGAAGAACATTTCGTTTGAACTGATCGCCAGTTCGCTACCCGGAAACTCTGGAATATAAGGCCAGCCCCCCGTTGCAATCAGGATGACTTTGGCGCTGTAGACTTTGTCTTCAACGGCCACCTGGTGTGGCCCAACCACCGTCGCGCGCGCACTAAACAGTTCGGCGCCGCTATTGTCGATAAGATTGTTATAAATAGCGTTTAGACGTTCAATTTCAGTGGTTTTGTTATCCCGCAAGGTGGCCCAATCCAATGAGGGCTGCCCAGGAATTGACCAGCCGTAGCCTTTGCTTGCATGAAAAAGTTCGGGAAATTGAGAGGCGTAAACGAAAAGCTTCTTCGGCACACAGCCGACATTGACACAGGTGCCACCGAGATAGCGCTCCTCAGCGACAGCAACTTTTTTGCCTTTACTGGCTGCCATTCTTGCGGCTCGAACGCCACCGGAACCGGCGCCGATAACAAACAGGTCATAATCAAATTTAAGGGTCACACATACTTCTCCGCAAGGTTAAACCAGGCCAACTTGTTATGCAGGCTAACAACGTGACCAACAATAATTAAGGTTGGCGCCGTGGCGCCTGCTCCACGAACTATACCCGGCAAACTGTCGAGATCGCCGATAAATACCTGCTGATTGTTAGAGGTGCCCTTTTCAATCAGCGCTGCAGGTGTCTGAGGGTCAAGCCCGTGCTGCTTGAGCTCATCGCAAATGGTTTCCATTCCATTCAAGCCCATATAAAACACCAGTGTTTGGTTTGGCTGTACGAGTTCGGGCCAATTGAGGTCCATCTTGCCAGAGCGCAGATGTCCGGCAATAAAGCGTACTGACTGGGCGTAATCGCGGTGCGTCAAAGGGATGCCGGCATAGCTGGCACACCCTGAGGCTGCGGTAATACCTGGTACCACTTGGAATGGAATACCTCGCTCAGCAAGAGTTTCTATTTCCTCGCCGCCGCGTCCAAAGATGAACGGATCGCCGCCTTTCAAGCGTACAACGCGGTTGCCTTCGAGTGCGTATTCAATCAGTTTTTGATTAATATTGTCCTGCGATACCGGATGGTCCCCCGCGGTCTTGCCGACATAAATACGCGTTGCATCGCGGCGCACCAGATTGAGCACTTCCTTCGACACCAGTCGATCGTAGAGCACAATATCGGCCTGCTGCATAAGGCGCAGAGCCTTAAAGGTCAACAGATCTGGATCGCCAGGACCACCGCCAACCAGGTAGACCTCGCCGGTTTTGAACGCCGTGCTGGTCTCAAGTTTTTGTTCGAGCAGCCTCTCGGCTGTATCGAGGTTGTTGGCATAGGCTTGTTCGGCGATGGGGCCGGAAAACACCTCTTCCCAGAACGCTTTTCGGTCTGCACCATTGGAAAATCTGGCCTTGACGCGCTCTCGGAAACTCCCTGCCAAAGCGGCCAGTTTACTGGTTCCTGCTGGTATCAGCGCCTCCAGTCTGGTGCGCAGCATGCGCACCAGCACCGGGGCATCGCCACCACTGGAGATGGCGATTTGAATCGGTGACCGGTCAACAATTGAGGGGAAAATCACATTGGAAAAGCCTGGATCATCGACAACATTGGCAAGTACATTAATGCTCTGGGTATGTTCTGAGACCAGACGATTGAGTTCGCGATCGTTGGTTGCTGCAATCACCAGGGCCAAATTGCTGATCATTTGCATATGATCCTGATGGTATGGCGCAGTTATCAGGTGCAGGCCATTACAACCGTGCTCTTTATCCCGCGCATCCATTTCGAGCAGATCGGGACAAAAGTCTTTGGCAACAATCGTGATAATAGCGCTGGCTTCCTGCACCAGGCGAACTTTGCGCAGAGCGATCTCACCGCCGCCAACAACCAGTACATTGCGGCCCTTTAGGTTATGAAACAGCGGCAGGAAATCCATGATTTCTCCATCTTTGGCAGCTTATTGAGCTGACGCCTGGATTACCTTTTGACCATTCATTAGCGGCTGCAGTACCTCAGGTATAGCAATTGAGCCATCTGCCTGCTGGTAGTTTTCCATCACGGCGAGCAGAGTGCGCCCCACCGCCAGACCAGAGCCGTTTAAGGTATGCAGCAATTCGGGTTTGCCGTCAGCATTTCTATACCGTGCTTTCATGCGTCGAGCCTGGAAATCGGCAAAATTACTACATGAAGAGATCTCGCGGTATTTTTCCTGAGACGGCAGCCAAACTTCAATATCGTAGGTCTTGGCGGCAGAGAAGCCTAGATCACCACCGCAGAGTACGACGGTACGATAAGGCAGTCCCAGCTTTTGCAGAATGGCCTCGGCATGGCCAACCAGTGTTTCCAGTGCATCCCATGACTCGTCTGGATGCACAAACTGCACCATCTCAACTTTCTCAAACTGATGCTGGCGGATCATGCCGCGCGTATCGCGCCCATAGCTGCCCGCTTCACTTCTAAAGCATGGCGTATGCGATACGAACTTGATTGGCAGCTTATCGACAATTTCATTGCGGTATATATTGGTGATCGGGACTTCAGCGGTTGGAATTAGATAAAAATCTCGTTCATCCTCGAGCTTAAACAGGTCGGCTTCGAACTTGGGTAGCTGGCCGGTGCCAAACAGTGACTCGCGGTTTACGATATAGGGCACATAGACCTCTTCGTAACCGTGTTCATTAATGTGGGTATTGAGCATAAACTGGGTCAGCGCGCGGTGCAGGCTGGCTAGCCCGCCGCGCATTTGTGAGAAGCGTGAGCCAGTAATCTTGACGGCGGTATCGAAATCGAGACCGTTAAGCGCCTCGCCGAGATCAACATGATCCTTGACCTCAAAATCGAATTGTCGGGGCTCGCCCCAGCGGCGTACTTCTATATTGTCGTCTTCATCCTTACCTGCTGGTACAGAGCTGTGTGGAATGTTGGGGATCTCTTGCAACAGACTGTCGAGTTGGCTTTGCACCGCGGCCAATGCTGCATCAGCGGCTGCGGAATCATTTTTAATCTGCTCACCCTTGGCCTTGAGAGGCTCGACATCTTCACCCTTGGCCTTCGCTTCGCCGATAAGCTTACCCATCGACTTGGAGTAGCTGTTGCGTTCCTGTTGCAAGCTTTCAGCAGCCAGCTGTAGTTCTTTACGCTGAGCCTCCAGAGCTAAAAAAGCGCTGCTATCGAGACAGTAGCCTTTGATAATCAGGCTTTCGGCAACGGCATTTAAATCCGAACGTAACAGCTTCGGGTCAAGCATGGTGGTGTCCTTAAAAAATAGTCTTTAGTGTGTACTTACAACAAGCGCGTCAGCCAGATTGAACTGCTGATGGCGACAAGGCATAAACCAACGGTCGCCAGCACATAGAGCAGCGCCAGAAAAAGGAGGCCATTTTGCCACAAACCCAGGGCATCAAGCGAGAATGTTGAGAAGGTTGTAAACGCGCCGAGAAAACCGATCATCAACAGGCTGCGCATTTCCATCGACAGCAGGGTGCGCTCGACAATAAGCACGAATAAAATACCCATCACAAAGCTTCCCAGCACATTGATGGCGAGCGTGGCGAAAGGGAATTTATGGTTGATCTGGAATACCCAGCTACTCACCGCATAGCGTCCCATTGCGCCAAGCGCACCGCCTATGGCAACAGCAATCCAATGCATTATTGATCTCCTTGGTTGGCGTTATCGAGATTCCGAAGATAGGCTAGCTTTTCAGCAATTTTCTTTTCCAGACCGCGATCCGTTGGTTGGTAATACTGCTTACCTGCCAGCTCGTCAGGTAGATACTGTTCTCCGGCAGCATAACCATTTTTTTCATTGTGGGCATAGCGGTAGTCTTTGCCGTAGTCGAGCTCCTTCATCAGACTGGTTGGTGCATTGCGCAGGTGCATCGGCACCTCATAGCTGGGTAGCGAGCGGACATCGGCCATGGTTGCCTTAAAGGCGTCATAAACAGCATTGCTTTTTGCGGCCACTGCCAGATAGATCACCGCTTGGGCCAGTGCCAGCTCGCCCTCAGGGCTGCCGAGACGCTCTTGAACATCCCACGCACTCAAGGCCAGCTCCAACGCGCGAGGGTCTGCGTTGCCAATATCTTCGCTGGCCATGCGCGCTAAGCGCCGCGCGATATAAATGGGATCACAGCCACCATCGAGCATACGACACAGCCAATACAGAGCAGCATCGGGAGAAGATCCGCGAACAGATTTGTGCAGTGCCGAGATTTGATCATAAAAATATTCGCCACCTTTATCAAAACGCCGGGTATCACCGACCAGTACCTGTTCGAGAACCTGTCTATCAATGCTCGAGCCCTCGCCCTGCTCAGTGGCTAAATCATTGGCAATCTCAAGCAGATTTAAGGCCCTGCGTGCATCGCCATCTGCGGCTGAGGCAAGCAGCTCGAGAGCTTCATTGTCGAGATTCAGCTTGCGTGTACCGAGCCCATGTTGTTGATTGTCGATTGCCTGGCGGATAACGGTGATGACTTGATCCTGACCGAGGCTTTTCAAAACATAGACTCGACAGCGAGACAGTAGCGCGTTATTTAACTCGAACGACGGGTTTTCAGTAGTGGCGCCGACAAACACCACCGTGCCGTCTTCGACAAAAGGCAGAAAAGCATCTTGTTGAGATTTGTTAAAACGATGCACCTCATCGACAAACAGGATAGTTTTGCGGCCGCGCAGGTCGCGCTGTTCGGTTGCTTTGGCGATAGCGCCGCGGATTTCTTTGACCCCCGACAGCACTGCAGAGATGCTTTCGAAGTGAGCATCGGCGGATGCGGCAATAATTTTTGCCAGTGTGGTTTTACCCACTCCAGGCGGGCCCCAGAAAATCATTGAGTGCAGAGTGCCATTCTCAATAGCTTCACGCAGAGGCTTGCCCGGTCCCACTAAGTGTTCCTGGCCATAAAATCCATCCAGTGTGGAGGGGCGCATACGCGCGGCCAGTGGACGATAAACAGTCTGATTAAACAGGTCAGTCGACATTGTTGATGACGTCGACCCCCTCGGGGATCTCGAAGATAAAATTATCGTCTGACAGCGTGGGGTTAAGTTGCACTGCAGTGAGGCGAATTAATGTGATCTGTCCCAGATTATCGAGCAGTGCAATTGAGTCCGGAATACCCTCGGCGAACGTGATGCGGATAATATTGAACAAGCTGCCACCTTGCTCAGGCTGCAGTTCAAAGTGGTCGCTTGACAGCCGACGCACAAAATAGGCGCTGTCGAGCTGCTCAATATCACCGGAGAACAGAATGGCGGGAGTCGCAGCCAGGTCCTGATTGAAAGGTTGAATGATCACCTGTTCCAGATCCGGGTCATAAACCCATAGCGTTGAACCGTCAGCAATAATCTGTTGTGGCATCGGGCTCTCTACGACCCAGCGCAGGCGATTTGGCTGAGATACTTGAAATATCCCCGTTGAGGTCTGCAATTGATAGCCGTCAGGGTCGGTGATTTGCTGATTAAAGCGTGCCGATAGGCTGTTTATGGGTTGCAGCAGCTGACGCAGCTGTTGGATATCATCGGGATTGCCACCAGACCAGGCTACTGTGGCGAGCAGTGAGCAAAGCATCAGCGCCAGTTTACAGGATTGTCTTAGCATAAGAGCTTCACTCACCATTGGTTGTTGGCCAAGGTCTAGCGACCACCCGGCGATAATATCTCGCGACTGCCATTGCTGTTCATGGCGCTAACAACGCCGGCAACTTCCATCTGTTCGATCAGTCGTGCTGCACGGTTATAACCCACTCGGAGCTTGCGCTGCACCGAAGAGATAGAGGCTTTGCGGCTCTCGAGCACAAAGGCCACCGCCTCGTCGTATAGCGGATCCGATTCCGGGTCGTCGGCGCCCTCTTCCCCTCCGCTATAACCAGGTACGGCGATGGACGATACTGCGGCTTCGTCGGTTATTTCACTGAGGTAATTGGGCGCGCCACGACGCTTCCAGTCGGCGACCACTTTATGGACCTCATGATCATCGACAAAGGCACCGTGGATACGCTCGGGCACGCTGGTTCCTGGAGGCAAATAGAGCATATCTCCATGACCGAGAAGCTGTTCGGCGCCACCCTGGTCGAGAATGGTGCGTGAGTCAATTTTGGACGAGACCTGGAAGGCGATTCGAGTTGGAACGTTGGCTTTGATCAGACCAGTGATGACGTCGACCGATGGGCGCTGGGTGGCGAGAATCAGGTGGATTCCCGCCGCACGGGCCTTCTGAGCAATTCGGGCAATTAGCTGTTCCACTTTTTTGCCGACAATCATCATCATATCGGCAAACTCATCGATGACTACGACTATGTAGGGTAAGGTCTCCAGTGTTGGCGCTTCAGGTGCTTCCTGGGTTGCATCCCAGCCCATTTCATCCGGATTAAATGTCCACAGCGGGTCGCTGACCGGATTGCCCGCCTTGATGGCATCTTCAATTTTGCGATTGTAGCCGGCCAGATTACGGACACCCAGCGCAGCCATCAGTTTGTAGCGTCGCTCCATTTCTCCAACGCACCAACGCAGGCCGCTAGCGGCATCTTTCATGTCGGTGATAACCGGTGTCAAAAGGTGCGGAATGCCATCATATACGGATAGCTCCAGCATTTTTGGGTCGATAAGAATTAATTTGACCTCTTCCGGAGAGGCTTTAAACAGCAAGCTCAAGAGCATCACATTAATACCCACTGACTTACCGGACCCGGTAGTGCCGGCAACCAGCAAGTGCGGCATACGGCCAAGATCGGCAACAATCGGTACGCCGGCAATATCATGACCCAGTGCTAGTGTCACCGGTGAACTGGAACGATCATAAGCTTCTGATGACAGCACCTCACTCAGCCGCACCATCTCGCGCTTTTCATTTGGAATCTCGATACCGACGACTGATTTGCCGGGAATGACTTCCACCACACGCACACTGATTACCGCCATCGAGCGAGCAAGATCTTTTGCCAAACCGGTAATACGACTGACTTTGACGCCGGCGGCTGGTTGAATCTCGAAACGGGTCACGACGGGCCCGGGAAGTACTTCAACTACGTCAGCTTTAATTCCAAAATCGAGGAGTTTGTGTTCCAGCAGGCGTGACAGGTGTTCAAGAGACTCCTCTGAATAGCCTGTGTTACTTTTATTGTCGGCGGCATCGAGTAGATTAATCGGTGGCAGCGAACCGACAACTTCACTGTCTTCAAACAGGGTCTGTTGTTTTTCTCGCTCAATACGTTTGCTGACTACGGGCTTGGCCTTGGGCTGCTGAATAGTAGGTGGAACACGTTCTTTTTGCAGCTTGGTTTCGGTTTCTATTTTTGCCTGTCTTTCGAGCACGGCCTCGCGGGATTTGGCCTTCTCCTCGCGAGCCATTCTCATAGTTGCCAATTTACTACGAGCGGTGTGATACAACTCAATGGTTCTGAGACCAAGTCTGTCAATCAAGGCAATCCAGGAGATATCCACAAACACAGTCAGACCAAACAGAAACACAGCCAACAGAATCAGCGTGCTGCCAACATAACTAAACACAGCCAGTGAGGCTTCGCCAATCTTGTTGCCAAGAATACCGCCAACACCGAACGGATAGCTGTTATGCACTTCAGCATATTGGATATTGGCCAGCGAGGTGGCGCTTATCATCACTAGCACAAAGCCGATAATACGCAGGGTAAAGGTCACTGAATCGAAACGCTCTGGCGCACGCAGAATATAGGTGCGCAGGATTTGAATGGCGCGCACAGCCAATAGTGCAGGAAACAGATAGGCCATCACGCCAAACAAGGCAAAGAAAATATCGGCTATCCACGCGCCGGCGAGCCCCACAGCGTTACTTACCTCGCTGCGAGTCCCCGTATGTGACCAGCCAGGGTCACCTGCGGAATAGCTTAATAGCGCCAGCAAAAGTATCGAGCAGAGTGCAATCCAGCCGATAAGGGCCCCTTCTGCGAGCAATCTTGTACTGCGAGCTGGGTGAGTGCCATCGTCTGCGGCAACCGGGTTGCGCTGTTTTTGCTTGTCTGTGCTCAACGGGTGAATCCCTGTAATTTTGTGCAGACGCAATTGTAGCCCGTTGAAAATTAAAAGCTATGTTTGAGCGGGCGATAATCAATGAATATGGCAGTTCTTGGGCGCTAAATGCCGACACAGAAAAGATAATGAAAAAACCTGTTTTGCCATGCCATGGGATTGATTATCATAGCGACCTTTCACGCACTGTATATTCTATAAATTCCTCAAATTAGAGAGAAACCATGTCTGAGACACAACATTACCCGCTGATTATCTTAGGTTCTGGCCCGGCCGGCTGGACTGCTGCAGTTTACGCGGCGAGAGCCAATTTGAATCCAGTAGTAATTACCGGTATTCAGCAAGGTGGGCAGTTAACCACGACGACCGATGTGGATAATTGGCCTGGTGATGCGGAGGGTGTTCAGGGTCCTGATCTGATGGTGCGCATGCAAAAGCATGCCGAACGCTTTGACACTAAAACAATCTTTGATCATATCGACCAAGTTGAACTGAGCGAACGACCATTCCGCCTGAAAGGCTCCAACAACTACAGCTGTGATGCATTGATTATTGCCACCGGTGCCTCAGCGCAGTATCTCGGGCTGCCCTCTGAAGAGGCCTTTATGGGTAAGGGTGTCAGCGCTTGTGCCACTTGTGACGGGTTTTTCTACCGCAACAAAAAAGTCGCCGTTCTCGGCGGCGGTAATACAGCCGTGGAGGAGGCACTGTATCTGTCTAACATTTGCAGTGAAGTGACCTTGGTTCACCGCCGCGATGAATTGCGCGCGGAGAAGATGCTGCAGGACAAGCTGTTTGAAAAACAGAAAAATGGCAATATCAGCATTGAGTGGAGCCACAATCTCGATGAAGTGCTGGGTGACGAGACGGGTGTAACCGGTGTGCGAATCAAAAGTACTAAAGATAACACTAGCAAAGATCTCGAGGTTGCCGGAGTGTTTATCGCGATTGGCCACAAGCCTAATACTGATATTTTCATCGATAAGCTGGCCATGAAAGATGGGTATCTCACTGTCGCTGGTGGCATGCAGGGCAATGCGACTGAAACCAGTGTTAAAGGTGTGTTTGCTGCCGGCGATGTCGCCGACCATGTTTATCGCCAGGCTGTCACTTCTGCCGGTAGCGGGTGTATGGCTGCACTCGATGCAGAGCGTTTCCTGGATCAGTAACATCAGTCGAGACTGAGTGTGCAGATTCCTCTACTAGACTCAGATTATCCGCTGTTTCCCAGTCCACTCGATGCGCTTTCCGAGCCCGATGGCCTGCTCGCCGCGGGGGGTAATCTGCTCCCGGAGACGCTGGTAAGAGCGTATCGCTCTGGCATATTTCCCTGGTATCAGGATGGCGACCCCATACTCTGGTGGAGTCCGGCAACTCGCTGTGTCATTGAACCCTCTGCATTGCACTGTTCCAGGAGCCTGCGTAAATCACTGCGGCGCAAACATTATCTGGTCACTCTTGATCGAGCTTTCGATCAGGTTATTTATGCGTGTAGCGAGCCTCGAGATGATGATGGCGGCACATGGATAACTGAGCAGATGATGGCAGCTTACAATGTACTGCACCAACGCGGCGATGCCCATTCAATTGAAGTTTGGCACGACCACGAGTTAATAGGCGGCCTCTACGGGGTTGCTGTTGGCGGTTTGTTCTGTGGTGAATCAATGTACAGCCGCCGCCGCGACAGCTCAAAGATCGCCATGGCTCATCTTTGCCGCTGGGCGCAAGACGCAGGTATTCAGCTGATTGACTGCCAGCTGGTTAATCCGCATTTGTCGAGTCTCGGTGCAATCGGGATTGAACGTTGTGAATTTTTAACCAGGCTCTCAATGTATCGCGATCAGGTCATAGATTGGCCTCTACCGACGGCTGACAGTCCAACTCCGGCTCTGGATTTCGATTGGGGATAAAAACGACGGCCGCGATGTTGAGTATCTCGAGAGGTTACTCTACTCTTTGTAACAATTGACAGATTGTTTTATCCGCCATTTTTCGCTAACCATTAACTGCAAGGTACTCATTTCATGACTCGAGATATATCGCCTGATATAGGGACAATCAGGCTTTGCCTGACCGAGGCACATGAATGCAGTTATCTACCCGGACAACAATCCACGACCGCCTTTGTCGATCCTGATCTGAGAATTGATCTGGAACTCTACTCGAGAATGACCAGCCTGGGTTTTCGTCGCAGTGGCCCATATCTCTATGCACCAAAATGCAGTAGCTGTAGTGCTTGCATTCCAGCTCGTATACCGGTGGCTAAATTTGAATGGACTCGGGCGCAAAAGCGTTGCTGGAAAAAGAACGCCGACATTATGGTTGAGCAGCTTGATTCGATTAATATCGGCGAGCACTATCCTGTCTATGCCAGCTATATTGAGCGGCGTCATAGCGATGGCGACATGTTTCCACCCCACCTGCGCCAGTTCGAAGATTTTCTTGGCAACGCCTGGGAATGCACTCAATTTCTCGAGTTCAGATTAGGAAGCAAATTGATCGGCTGCGCAGTAGTCGATGTTATCGAAAATGGGCTGTCGGCTATCTACACCTATTATGATCCCGATTTTGCCGACCGAGGCCTAGGTGTGCTGGCGATTCTTTTTGAGATGAATTTAGCTCAGCGTCTGGGCCTTGAATACCTCTATCTCGGGTACTGGATTTCCGGTTGTGACAAGATGAACTACAAGGCAAATTATCGCCCCCTTGAGCTGTACCAGGAAAATCACTGGCGAATTCGCGAATGACTTTGCTATACGAGGCGATTTAGGGCAAACTTGCCGCGCTTTTTGGCGTCGAGTAGCACAGAGTCCGATACTCAAGCCAATCTCTTATTTTGAAACACTTTATCGAAAGGCTAGTAATCAGGCTTATGGCGAAAGAAGATCACATTGAATTTGAAGGCGAGGTTATCGACACTTTGCCGAATACCACTTTCCGGGTAAAGCTGGAAAATGATCACGTTATCATTGCCCATATCTCGGGCAAAATGCGCAAACACTACATTCGTATTTTGACGGGTGACAAGGTCAAGGTTGAAATGACTCCCTACGACCTGACCAAGGGTCGCATTACCTTTAGGGAACGTTAAGTTCTCCGTGCTCTCAGCACGTTTTTAATCCAAAAAAAAACCGCCGCAACCTGCCCTGTTACTTATTCTGGGCCGGTGTGACGGTTTTTTCTTAGCGACTTGCCCCATTTAGCTACTGGTTGTGAGCTCATCTTCGGTGTGTACTACTAGCTCTCCATCCTCAACGCGAACATACGCTGTGCCGCCCTTTTCGGACAAGCTACCAAACAATACGGCTTCCGCCAGTGGCTTTTTAATCTTCTCTTGCAGCAGACGATCCATCGGCCGAGCTCCCATCTTGGCATCATAGCCATTTTCGGCCAGCCAGCGACGAGCGTCATCATCGACGTCCAGAAACACCTTCTTGCTATCAAGTTGCGATTGCAGTTGCACAAGGAACTTGTCGACGACGGTTTGAATGACGTCCAGCGTCAGCTCGCCGAACTGAACAATCCCGTCGAGACGATTGCGGAACTCCGGTGTAAACATTTTCTTGATCGCTTCCATACCATCGGTGCGGTGATCCTGCTGTGCGAAACCTATTGACGAGCGGCTCATCAACTCAGCACCGGCATTAGTGGTCATAATCAGAATGACATTGCGGAAGTCCGCTTTGCGGCCATTGTTATCAGTCAACGTGCCATGGTCCATGACCTGTAGCAGCAGGTTGAAGACATCCGGGTGAGCCTTTTCAACCTCATCCAGCAAAACGACTGCATGAGGGTGTTTGTTGACTGCATCGGTCAGCAGCCCACCCTGGTCATAGCCAACATAGCCCGGAGGAGCGCCGATCAGACGAGACACCGTGTGGCGCTCCATATACTCCGACATATCAAACCGCAGCAATTCGATGCCGAGAATATTGGATAATTGACGACTGACCTCTGTTTTACCAACACCGGTGGGGCCGGCAAACAGGAAGCTGCCAATCGGCCGAGTTCCTTCGCGCAAACCAGCACGGGCCATCTTAATTGCAGTTGTCATAACATCAATCGCTGGGTCTTGGCCAAATACCACCATTTTCAGTTTGTCAGCGAGCCCTTTAAGCTGTTCTTTATCAGAGCTTGATACACTCTTTGCGGGTATACGGGCTATTTTCGAAATCACCAACTCGATATCGCTGACACCGACAGTCTTCTTGCGCTTACTGGCCGGCTGAAGCCGCTGGTATGCCCCTGCTTCATCGATTACGTCGATGGCCTTGTCAGGAAGGAAGCGATCATTGATATGCTTGGCAGCAAGTTCCGCGGCTACTTTGAGTGCCGGATTGGTGAATTTCAGATCGTGGTGGTCTTCAAAGCGCGACTTTAACCCTTTGAGAATTTCATAAGTCTCATCGACAGTCGGTTCGCCGACATCGACTTTCTGAAAGCGTCTTGAGAGCGCGTGATCCTTCTCAAAAATACCCCGATACTCCTGGTAAGTTGTCGACCCGAAGCAGCGCAGCTTGCCAGACGACAGCAGCGGCTTGAGTAGATTTGAAGCATCCATTACTCCGCCGGACGCGGCGCCAGCACCGATAATAGTATGTATCTCGTCAATAAACAGGATCGATCCTTCGCGCTCACCAAGTTCACTAATAATGCCCTTCAGACGCTTCTCGAAGTCGCCGCGATATTTGGTGCCGGCGAGTAACCCACCCATATCCAACGCGTAGACGGTACTCCCGATCAGGGGCTCTGGCACCGCATCTTCTACAATCAATTTGGCCAGCCCTTCAGCGATGGCAGTTTTGCCAACACCGGACTCGCCGACTAACAGCGGGTTGTTCTTGCGGCGTCGTACCAGAATCTGACTGACACGCTCAACCTCGGCGGCACGGCCAACCAACGGGTCAATCAGTCCCAGAGCTGCCTGCTCATTGAGATTGGTGGCGAACTGACTGAGCAGGCTCTCTTCCTGACCTTCAGTTGTGGCCGCCGAATCAGTGTTGGCAGTGGATTCTTCATTACTGCGTTCTGGTTGATCGGCATATTTCGAAATGCCGTGAGAAATGTAATTAACAACATCAATGCGGGCAATATTTTGCAGTCTCAGGAAGTAGACAGCTTGACTCTCCTGTTCACTGAAAATCGCGACGATCACATTGGCGCCAACCACCTCGCTGTGATTGGCGGAATTAACCTGAAATACCGCTCGTTGGAGCACGCGCTGAAAGCCGTGGGTCGGCTGAGTTTCTTGCTCCAGCTGAGTATCAGAGATAATCGGCGTAGTGGAATCGACAAATTCGATCAGGTCTTGACGCAACACCGACATATCGGCGCCACAGGCTTTGAGGACACTCGATGCAGAGGCGTCGTCAAGCAACGCGAGCAAGAGATGCTCCACTGTCATAAATTCGTGGCGCTTTTCCCTGGCGGTTTTAAACGCCAGATTAAGGGTAACTTCGAGCTCTCTACTTAACATGGTCTTTTCTCTTTTTGGTCATTACAGATCTTCATCTTCACAGGGTTCTACTGCACACAAAAGCGGATGTTGATGATCCCTCGCATACTGATTTACTGTGCCCGCCTTTGTCTCTGCCACATCTTTAGTATAGATGCCACAGACACCCTTTCCCTCGGTGTGAATGCTTAACATGATCCGTGTAGCATTTTCGCGCGTTTTGCCAAAAAACCGTTCCAGCAGCTCGACCACAAATTCCATCGGCGTGTAATCGTCGTTGAGCAGGACCACTTTATACATGGCCGGCTTTTTTAACTTAGGTCTTACCGCTTCGACAACGGTATCGCCGTCATGTTGCCAGGCGGGTGTTTTTTTCTCGTTACTCATACATATTTTGCCAATTAGATTACCTATCAAGTACGGCTTTCATCTTACATTAGATTATCGAAACTGCTAAGTGATGAGCGGTCTTGACAGAGATTTGCAACTATTTACAGTGACAGCAGCTAAAAAGGTGACCCACTTAACAATGGAATGGTAAAGATAAAATGGAGAAAATCAAAAAATGTTGGAAACAGGGACAGTCAAATGGTTTTGTAACAATCGTGGCTTTGGTTTTATAACGCCAGACAATGGTAATCGGGACATTTTTTTCCACCACAAAAACATCATTATGGACGGGTATAAGACGTTAAAGTGTTTCCAGCAGGTAACCTACGTTATTGAAAATGGAGAAAACGGCCGCCATGCGATTAATGTCGCCCCCTGCGCGGCGCTACAACCTCCGGCAAAAAAAAGCTCAAGCACCACTTTGACCATGGGAGTGACCGTGACGACAAGCGCAAGAAAGACCGCTAGCTTAATCGAGATAGTGCCAAAGATAGTGCCAGAGAAAGTGGCCAGAAAAAATAGCGATCGCTGCAACCCCAAGGGCTCCTTTAGGGAATAAAAAAAAACCGGCCCTAAAAGCCGGTTTTTAAGAAAGGGTCGAAAATAATTTACATGTTTTCGATCATTGCATCGCCGAACTCTGAACAGGACAACAGTGTTGCGTCGCTCATTAGTCGCTCAAAGTCATAGGTTACTTTCTTTTCAGAGATAGCCCCTTCAATGCCCTTGATCACCAGGTCGGCTGCTTCGCCCCAGCCCATATGACGCAACATCATCTCAGCAGAGAGGATCAGTGACCCAGGGTTTACCTTGTCTTGACCTGCATACTTGGGTGCAGTGCCGTGAGTCGCTTCAAAGATGGCAACGTCGTCAGAGAGATTGGCTCCCGGCGCGATACCGATACCACCCACCTGAGCAGCCAGCGCATCAGAGATATAGTCGCCATTGAGGTTCAGTGTGGCCAGCACACTGTACTCATCTGGGCGCAGAATAATCTGCTGCAACATCGCATCAGCGATAACGTCCTTAATAACAATATCGTCGCCCGTATTGGGATTTTTTATTACATGCCATGGACCACCGTCCAGTGGCTGAGCGCCAAACTGTTCACGGGCGACTTCATAGCCCCAGTCACAGAATGCACCTTCGGTGAATTTCATGATATTACCCTTGTGAACAAGCGTTACAGAGGGTTTGTTTTGGTCGATAGCATATTGAATCGCTTTGCTCACTAAGCGCTTTGTGCCCTGCTCAGACACAGGCTTGACACCAATGCCGCAGTTCTCATCAAAACGGATTTTGGTAACACTCATTTCCTCTTTGAGGAATTTGATAACCTTCTTAGCTTCATCGGTGCCTGCGCGCCATTCGATACCGGCATATATATCTTCGGAGTTTTCGCGGAAAATACACATGTCGACCTTATTAGGCTCTTTCACTGGAGACGGAACACCCTCAAACCATCGCACTGGGCGCTGACAGACAAACAGGTCGAGCTCCTGACGCAGGGCCACGTTCAATGATCGAAAGCCACCGCCAACGGGAGTAGTTAACGGGCCTTTAATCGATACAGCATATTCCTTAACTGCTTCCAGTGTTTCAGCGGGGAACCAGTCGCCCTCGTAGAGCTCTGCTGCTTTCTCACCGCAGTAGACTTCCATCCATGAAATCTTACGTTCGCCGGCATAGGCATTTTTAACCGCCGCGTCGATAACCTTGATCATGACCGGGGTGATATCTACACCGATACCATCACCTTCAATAAAAGGCACGATCGGGTTGCTGGGAACGTTGAGTGAATAGTCTGAGTTTACGGTAATTTTTTCGCCAGATTGAGGCACCTGGATATGCTGATATCCCATTATTGTCTCCGCAGGGTTGAGGTTGCTTGTAAAAGTTTTACTAAAGGCGCGCATTTTAGCACCATTCCCCCCCTTTTTTGTAACTCTGTTTCATTTACAATGATGAAAAAAGTGGGAAAGTTGTGTCTAGGCTGTTGTTGTTTAATAAACCCTTCCATGTTTTGAGCCAGTTTACTGACTCCGAGGCTCGCACTACTCTGTCTGAATACATTTCGCTGAAAGGCGTCTACCCTGCCGGGCGACTTGATTACGACTCAGAAGGGTTGTTGTTGCTTACGGATAGCGGTCCACTGCAGGCCCAAATCAGCCATCCAAAATTTAAGCTCGACAAAACCTATTGGGTCCAGGTTGAGGGCACAGTTAGCAACGATCACTGTCAGCAGCTCATGGATGGTATCGATCTTAAAGATGGTCCTGCGGTGGCGCTTAAATGCCGGCCTATGCAGCCTCCCGTGTTGTGGCCGCGAGTACCGCCTATCCGGAGGCGACAAAATATTGCTGACAGCTGGTTGGAATTAACAATCAATGAAGGCCGAAATCGTCAGGTCAGGCGAATGACGGCCGCCATTGGCTTGCCGACACTTAGGTTAGTGCGAGCAGCGATTGGCAATTGGCGTATCACTGATATAAAGCCAGGGGAATATCGTATTGAAACTGTACATATGCCAGCGCCTAAAACGCCCAAGCCTCGCTCCCAGCAGAAACCAGGACCCAAGCGCAAATCATATGCAAAACCCACAAAGCGAGGCGGTTAGCTGTGCCAGATAAAATTCACCTTACCGTGGCTACCGTCATTGAAAAGTCCGGCCAGTTTCTGATGGTTAAAGAGACCAGGCAGGGTCGACAGTTGATTAACCAACCGGCCGGCCATGTCGAGCCTGGTGAAGATATTCTCGCCGCCGCGCTACGCGAGACCTATGAAGAAACCGGCTGGGTTGTATCTCTGAGCGGGTTTCTCGGCATCGCTACCTATCGCGCGCCGAGCAATGGGATTACCTATTACCGGCATACGTTTGTCGCACAACCAATAGAGTTTGATCCTAGCGCACAGATCGATACCGATATTGATGAAGCTGTGTGGATGAGCTACGACCAGATAGAGAGCAATCTGACAACGCTGCGCAGTCCATTGGTTTTAAGCTGTCTGTCGGACTATTTGGCGGGGGCTATTTTTCCTATGGAAATATTCCGTAACACTTTATAGTCACGAATTATAGTCACGAACATAATTGTTACGAAGATAAATAGTAATGCAGATAATTAGCTACAAAGATAAATAGTTACAAAGATAAATAGTCGCCCACATGGTTGTCACGTCACATAGAACAAAGCCATGGACGCATCAATTCAATACCGGTTTGTGACCGGCAATCAACCTCTACAGTGATAGATATTCGGTAAACAATGAAAAAGCTAGGAAAAGTGATAGTCGGAATGTCTGGAGGCGTTGATTCCTCGGTTGCGGCGCTGCTGCTGCTGGAACAGGGCTACAGCGTCGAAGGCCTGTTTATGAAAAACTGGGATGAAGATGACGACACCGAATACTGTACGGCTAAAGCCGACCTCGCCGATGCTCAGCAGGTGTGCGATAGAATCGGAATAAAACTCCACACGGCAAACTTTGCCGCTGATTACTGGGATAATGTGTTTGAGCATTTTCTCGACGAGTACCGCGCCGGACGCACCCCCAATCCCGATATTCTCTGTAACCGGGAGATCAAATTTAAGGTGTTTCTCGACTATGCACAGATTCTTGGTGCCGACGCCATCGCCACGGGCCACTACAGTCGGGTGGCAACCATCGATGGTCAGACACAGCTTTTGAAGGGTCTCGATGCAAATAAGGATCAAAGTTATTTCCTGCATGCCGTGACCCAAAGCGCCTTTGCTCAGTCACTGTTTCCGGTCGGCGAGCTGGAGAAGCCAGAGGTGCGTCGCATTGCTGAAAAACATGGCTTTGTCACCTCAACGAAAAAAGATAGCACTGGAATCTGCTTTATTGGCGAGCGTCGTTTTAAGGATTTCCTTGAACAGTATATTCCGGCTCAACCCGGCGAAATGGTTACAGCCGAAGGCGACGTTATCGGCGAGCACCAGGGGCTGATGTTTTACACCCTCGGCCAGCGCCAGGGCCTCGGCATCGGTGGTGTCAAAAACAGCCCCGACCAGCCTTGGTATACCTTGCAAAAAGATCTGGTCAATAATCGGCTAATAGTCGGCCAAGGTGCTGAGCACCCACTGTTGTTTAGTAATCAGCTGAATGCAGAAAATATAAACTGGATTAATGGCCTGCCCTCCCCAAGCTTTAAGTGCATGGCGAAAACTCGCTATCGCCAGCCAGACCAAGCCTGTACCGTCATCGCCAATGGCAGTGGTTGCGACGTCGTGTTTGAACAGCCCCAGCGCGCGGTAACACCTGGTCAGTCGGTAGTGTTTTATCAAGCTGATCAGTGCCTTGGGGGCGGTGTTATAAAGTCTACAAGTAAAAGCGGATGTGCCAGTTGATTTTTTCCGGACCTACTCACGAGCAGGCTGTCACGCTGGCTGCGGTTTTCCAGGCCTGCCATCTAGTCGATCAGCTGGCCAATACTGGCGGCGCCAACAATCAGCAGACCGAGGTCTGTCTGTCAGCACTACTGAACCAACATCCGACTTCTGTAACGGATCTCTATGGCTCAGAACAGGCACTGGAAACTGGCATAGAGGCCATGACGACGCTGCTTGCCAAGCATCAGGGCACAGCACTGTACACGTCCAATACCCTGATCTACGCACTGTCAGTTTTAACGCTTGAACGCCAGCTGTTCAATCGCCCGGTGATGTTAAAGGCGATCGCTGAGGGAATCGATAACGCTAATCGTCAAGCTGAGCATTTTTCAGTAACCCACAGCAATGTGATTGCCAATGTTGCCTCGCTCTATCAACAGACATTGAGCACCTTGCGGCGGCGCATTCAAGTCAAGGGCAACGCGATTTATCTGCAGCAACCAGGTGTCGCTGAGCGGATCCGCTGTCTGTTGTTTGCCGCTGTCAGAAGCGCCTATCTCTGGCGTCAACTGGGAGGTAAACGCTATCATTTATTGTTTTGGCGCGGAGCTCTAATCAAAGCTCTGAAAAACCACCACAAGCAATAAGTGTGGGTCTTCCGGGGCTGCAAATAATCTGAAATTGGGTGCTTTTTCGGGTATTATGCGCGGCTTAATCCACCAACCTCAATGGATCTAAAATGACCTTCGCCACGCTCTCTGAACTGACCGCTGTTTCTCCAATTGATGGCCGCTACGGCAGTAAAACTGAACGTCTTCGCAGTGTCTTCAGTGAATATGGATTGATTCGTTACAGAGTGATGGTTGAGGTTCGCTGGCTGCAGTATCTTGCGCAGCATCCGGGTATTGTGGAAGTGGCGCCGTTCTCGGATACAGCCAATAACCTGCTCGAGCAGCTGATATCTGATTTCAGTCTTGATCAGGCCGCGCGGATCAAAGAGATCGAACGGACCACCAACCACGATGTTAAGGCGGTCGAATACCTGATTAAAGAGACGATTGCCGGTAATGCTGAACTCAAAGCGGTCAGTGAGTTTGTACATTTTGCCTGCACGTCTGAAGATATTAATAATCTCTCTCATGCGCTAATGCTCAAGGAAGGTCGCGATAAGGTTATCGTGCCTGCACTGCAGCAGATCGCCGATCAGCTTGCCGCGATGGGCCGCGATTTCGCAGAGGTGCCAATGCTGGCTCGTACTCATGGCCAGACCGCGTCGCCCACCACAGTTGGTAAAGAGATGGCCAATGTAGCCTATCGTTTACAGCGCCAGATCACGCAGATTGCAGCCGTTCCCCTGCTGGGGAAAATCAATGGTGCGGTCGGCAATTACAATGCCCATCTCTCTGCCTACCCCGAGATTGATTGGCAGGCCGTTGCGCAGAATTTTATTGAGCAGCTCGGTCTCGACTACAACCCCTATACCACTCAAATTGAACCCCATGACTATATGGCGGAACTGTTTGATGGGCTGGCCCGCTCCAACACTATTCTGATTGATTTTGCGCGGGATATTTGGGGCTATATATCTCTCGGTTACTTTAAACAAAAAACCATTGCAGGCGAAGTGGGCTCTTCGACCATGCCGCACAAAGTGAATCCTATCGATTTCGAAAATGCTGAGGGCAACATGGGCATTGCCAATGCCCTGTTTGGGCATTTAGCGGCCAAGTTACCCATCTCACGCTGGCAGCGTGACCTCACCGATTCCACGGTTTTGCGCAATATGGGTGTTGGCCTTGGCTATTCCATGATTGCCTTCGCCTCACTTGATAAAGGCATGAGCAAATTACAGCTAAATGAAGACAAACTCGCCGCCGACCTGGATGCTAGCTGGGAAGTGTTGGCGGAGCCAATTCAGACAGTTATGCGACGTTACGGCATTGAGGAGCCCTATGAGAAGCTCAAAGCACTGACTCGGGGCAACGTGATGGATCAAACGACAATTCAGCAGTTTATTGACTCTCTAGATATGCCGGATCACGCAAAGGCCGCGCTCAAGGCGATGACCCCTGGTTCCTATGTAGGTAATGCAGCAAAACAAGCAAACGATATTTAATCTCAATGCGAACTGTTCTTGGCGAAATCAGCGCAGAGGCGTTTCTTACCGACTATTGGCAGCGGAAGCCGCTGCTGGTTCGCGCCGCGATTCCTGGCTTTAATCCGCCAATTGATGGCGATGAACTGGCCGGTCTAGCACTGGAAGATGAGGTTGAGTCGCGCTTAATTATTGGCCATGACTGGCAACTTGAACAGGGTCCTTTCGACGCCGAGCGCTTTAGCCGTTTACCCTCTACCGATTGGACGCTGCTGGTTCAAGCGGTGGACCTCTGGGTTCCCGAAGTGGCGGAGTTGCTCGGCCAATTTGACTTCCTACCCTCCTGGCGCGTTGACGACATTATGGTTAGTTATGCTGCGGATGGCGGCAGTGTTGGACCCCACTTTGACTATTATGATGTTTTCCTGCTTCAGGGGCACGGCTCTCGTCGTTGGCAGATTGGTCAACACTGCAATGAGCATACGCCGCTAACCGATAATCCCGGGCTTAAGATACTTGCCGAGTTTGAGCCGGTGGATGAATGGGTGCTGGAGCCTGGAGATATGCTCTATTTACCACCCCAGATTGCCCATCATGGTGTTGCAGTGGGCGACTGCACAACGTTTTCCATTGGTTTTCGCTCCCCTGCGGCTACCGAAATGCTCGATGATCTGGCGACAGAATTGTTGAGCAGAGGCGGATCGCCACGTTATTTGACTGATCCTCCATTAACTCCGGACCTGGCATCGGGACCGATTCCGGCAAGTTACGTCCGACAGGTTAAAAAGCTGATCCTGGAAGCACTGGACGACGATCAGCTATTGGCCGAATGGTTTGCGCAGTTTATGACCGTACCCAAGTATCCGATGCTGGTCGATGAAACCGGCGAGCAACGCAGCGCCAGCGTGCGCAACAATGATGGCAGCATCAGCCATTTTGACAATGGCTTCAAACGCTAGCCAGCCGCTAGTTCTGCACCGCCGCACCAGATCCGGCACGTCGATAGTCAGCGGCACCGTAGCGCACGCTGGCTTTTTTGTCGCCGCCCAAGTCAGCCCGCTGAATACTCTCGGTGGCACCCAATACGCCGGTTTTGTCATTGAGCTGATGACCCATCGAGCGCAGTAGAGTAAGTGTGTCCTGTGATATTCCAGACTCGTAAAACACGGTGTCGGGCAGCCATTGGTGGTGAATTCGCGCTGCAGCGGTGGCCTCGGCAATGTTCATATCAAAATCGATTATATTTAGTACCATCTGAAGCACAATGGTAATAATCGTACTGCCGCCAGGACTACCAGTGGCGAGAATCGGCTGGCCTTCTGGGTTAAATACAATCGTTGGCGTCATCGAAGACAGTGGTCGCTTGCCTGGTTCAATAGCATTGGCCTCCCCACCCACCAGCCCATAACCATTGGGTGAGCCCGGTTTGGCGGAAAAATCGTCCATTTCATTGTTGAGCAGGAAACCTGCTCCAGCGACCGAGATTCCACTGCCATAAGAGAAATTGAGCGTGTAGGTATTGCTAACTACATTGCCCCACTGGTCCCATGTGCTGTAATGGGTAGTCTCACTGCTCTCTCTACTGCCCGCTACCTTTGCTAAACCTGGGCGAATATCTTCAGACCGAGTCGCCATCATCGGGTCAATTTGTTTGCGCAACTGGCCGGCGTAGGCTTTATCGGTGAGTGCTGAAACTGGTACTGGGAAAAAGTCCGGATCGCCGAGGTATTGGCTGCGGTCGGCATAAGCCCTGCGCATGGACTCCACCAGGCGGTGGATGTAGGCCGCACTGTTGTGCCCCAGTGATGCTAAATCCCAGCCCTCGAGAATATTGAGCATTTGAATCATATGCACACCACCAGAGGATGGTGGTGGCATGGCGCAGACTTTGTTGTCGCGATAGATGCCGCACACCGGTGTGCGCTCGACAACCTTATAATTTGCCAGATCCTCGAGGCTCATCAGGCCGTTATTGCGTTGCATTTGCGCGATAAGAAGATCAGCTGTTTCACCTTGATAGAAACCGGCCCGACCCTTTGCCGCTATACGAATCAGGGTTTTGGCCAGATCCGGCTGGGCAAGAACCTCACCCGGTTGATAGCCGGAGCCATCTGGTTTATAAAAATAGGCGCGGGAAGCGGGATCTTTCTTCAGAGTCTTTTGCCGTGCTTGCAATGATTCAGAGAGATCGACACTGACCTCAAAACCCTCTCGTGCCAGATCAATAGCGGGCTGCAATACCTCTTTAAGGCTCAGCTTGCCGTAGTTATCGAGCGCATAAATAAGGCCAGCAACGGTGCCCGGCACACCCGAAGAATGGATGCTAAAACGGGCTCTTAGATTGTCGACATCGCCTTCAGCATCGAGAAACATATCCTTATAGGCCGCCGCCGGCGCCATCTCGCGATAGTCTATGGCGAGAGTTCTATCCTCCTCAGCGAGGTGGATCAACATAAAACCGCCGCCGCCGATGTTTCCGGCACGAGGCAATGTGACTGCCAGTGCAAAACCGGTGGCCACCGCGGCATCAATCGCATTGCCTCCGCGGGTCAAGATATCTGCGCCGACTTTGCTGGCAATCATCTCCTGTGAGACAACCATTCCACCACGGCTGACCACCGGATGAAAGCGTGCTTCCGGATCAAGAATAGCCTTTTCGCTGGCGACAGCGACCGAGCTTAAAAGCAGACAAGCGAGAAGTGCTAAACGGACTAGTGGCGTGGGAAACATACTGGCTGAACTCTTTATGCAATGGATCAATTAAAGGGTGGGATTACTTTCCGCTTATCTTTTCTTATCCGCCGCGATAAGGCAATCTTTAAGCGTCTGAAAAACAACTTTTCTCAGTACGCCTATCTCAGCATTGAGTTTATGATCAAACCCTCGCACACTTACCCAGTAGAGTCATTACTGGTTAAGCAATATTTTATTAGGCCCATTACATGCAGAGTGAATTTAATTTTTATGTGCAAAAGACCAGCTGGCAGGCGAATGAGGACGAGATCAAAAGTGTGCGCAGCGAGGTCTTTGTCAAAGAGCAAAAGGTGCCTGCTGACATTGATTTTGATGGTCTCGACAATCAGTGCATCCACTGGTTGGCATATCATGAAAACGGACTGCCGTTAGGCACAGGTCGACTTTTGCCCGATGGCCATTTCGGCCGTATGGCAGTACTCAAGCCCTATCGCAAGTGCGGCGTCGGCGAGACCATTATGCGTGCAGCGATTGCCGCAGCAAGCGAAGCCAAGCTAGCTGAAATCTATCTACACGCACAGATGACCGCTCTGCCCTTCTATCAGGGATTGGGGTTTGTTGCTTACGGCGAAGAGTTTATTGATGCGGATATGCCGCATATTGCTATGCGGCTGCCATTGACGGCTGATTAGCGCTTTTATTTTGGTTATAGCTCAATCTAGTTCAGAGCTTTTGCGGAAACGATAATGCCGTTGTTATCTGCGTAGAGGTAATCACCGGGCACGAAAGTCACTCCCGCAAAGGTGACATTGACCTGGGTTTCGCCAATGCCCTTTTTATCGGTTTTGATCGGGTGAACCCCGAGCGCCTGAACACCTATATCCGTCGCCATCACCTCATCTACATCACGGATGCAACCATAGATCACCAAGCCGCTCCAGCCATTGGCAGAGGCTTTCTCTGCAAGCATATCGCCAAGGCATGCTCGCCGCATGCTGCCGCCAGCATCGACAACCATGACACGCCCATAACCATCGGTCTCAACAAGCTGTTTAACCAAGCTGTTATCTTCAAAGCATTTTACCGTTACGATCTCGCCGCCAAACCGTTCCCGGCCACCATAGTTGCTGAACATAGGCTCGAGCGCCTGGACAAGATCCGGGTAGAGGTCACAGAGATCGGGTATGGACTTCATGGTTTGCTCCTTTTTACCGCGCGGCTTTGGCTTTCTGGCGCCAGGCGTGAAGTAATGGTTCGGTATAGCCGCTGGGCTGAGTGTCACCTTTAAAAACCAGATCACAGGCAGCCTGAAAAGCGAAACTGCTATCAAAGTCTGGAGACATGGCAATATAGTCTGGATCGCCGGCGTTTTGGCTATCCACCACCATCGCCATGCGCTTAAGTGTCTTCATTACTTGCTCTGAGGAGCAGATGCCATGGTGTAACCAGTTGGCAATATGCTGGCTGGAAATACGCAGTGTGGCGCGATCCTCCATCAGTCCCACATTATTGATGTCCGGAACCTTTGAGCAGCCAACGCCCTGCTCAATCCAGCGCACAACATAGCCGAGCATGCCCTGCGCGTTATTGTCCAGTTCACGCTGTATCACTGTTGCGTCTAGCTGTCGCTCTCCAAGCAAGGGGATCGTTAAAATATCATCGATAGAAGCCTGCGGTCGGCTTGCAATCTGTTCCTGAACCGCTGCAACATCAACCTGGTGGTAGTGCATGGCATGCAGTGTCGCCGCGGTCGGTGACGGCACCCAGGCAGTATTGGCGCCGGCTTTAGGGTGACCAATCTTGACTCGCATCATTTCGTCCATATTATCCGGAATTGCCCACATCCCCTTGCCAATCTGAGCTTTGCCCTTAAGGCCGCAAGCGAGCCCGACATCAACATTGCGGTCCTCGTATGCGCGGATCCAGGGCATCGCTTTAAGATCTGATTTCAACGCGAACGGGCCGGCGTGCATGCTGGTGTGGATTTCATCGCCGGTGCGATCGAGGAACCCAGTATTAATAAATACCACGCGACCGCTGGCCGCTCGAATGCACTCCTTTAAATTGACCGAGGTGCGACGCTCTTCATCCATAATGCCAACTTTAATCGTGTGTCGCTCAAGGTCCAATGCGTCCTCGATAGCATCAAAGAGTTGATTGGTGAAGGCGACCTCTTCCGGTCCATGCATTTTAGGTTTGACGATATAAATGCTGCCCGCTTCTGAATTTGTCAGGCGGCCGAGGCGCTTGAGATCATGCAGCGAGATCAGGCTGGTAATCATGCCATCCATAATCCCCTCTGGGACTTCGTTGCCGTCTCTGTCGAGGATCGCCGGGGTAGTCATCAGGTGACCAACATTGCGAACAAACATGAGGCTGCGGCCACTGAGTATCATGCCTGAGCCATCTGCGGCAAGAAACTCGCGATCCGGATTCATGGCGCGCACGAAGCGGTGATCCCCGCGGCTGACAGTCTCTTCAAGCGTGCCTGTGTTGAGTCCCAGCCAGTTGCGGTAGGCCGCCGCCTTATCCTCGGCGTCGACCGCGGCAACCGAGTCCTCGCAGTCCATAATTGTGGTCAACGCGGCTTCAAGAACAATATCTTTGACTCCCGCACTGTCCGTGGCGCCGATATTATCGTTATAATCTACCTGAATTTCTATATGTAACTTATTGTTTATTAACAATATAGAGGATGGGTTCTCAGGCGTGCCTAGATACCCCACAAACTGTTTTGGTTTGGTTAAGGGAACACTCGAGCCGTCCCTGAGAGTTGCCACTAGTTGCTGATTGCGCAGCTGGTATGCTGTGACAGCGCTGTGCGAGCCACTCGCAAGCGGAACTGCCAAGTCCAGAAAAGCGCGCCCGTAATCAATTACCTTTTGACCGCGAACGGGATTGTAACCACCCGCTTTCTCTGCCCCGCCCTCTTCTGAGATAACATCGTTGCCATATAGCGCATCATAAAGACTGCCCCAGCGTGCATTGACGGCATTCAACGCAAAACGTGCATTCATGATTGGTACGACCAACTGCGGCCCAGCCTGCTCGGCGATTTCTGCGTCCACATTTGCTGGAGTGACCTCAAAGTCGGGGCCCTCCGGTACTAAATAGTCGATGCTTTGCAGGAAACGTTTATAGTCGGCAAACTGAAAATTATCTCGATTCAAATGATGCCAGGCATCGATCTTTGCTTGAAGAGACTCACGTTTTTCAAGGAGGCCGCGGTTAATTGGTGAAAATTTATGGATGATGTCAGCAAAGTTTTGCCACAACTCATCAGGCTCAATACCAGTGCCTGGACAAATCTGTGTGTTGACGAGTTGGTAAATCGATTCGGCGATGTGCAGCCCCGAATGTTCGATGCGATCAGCCATGTGAGAAGCCTCTTGTTTAACGCGATGCGAGTCTGAGTGAATCGAGAGTCTATTCGCAGATATCAAATAAGCCAAATCTATCGCTTTTATCCCTGCTATTCATAGGCGCTATACAAGAATGCCAGCGCTGACTAGGATTGCACCGCGATCTCTTCGGAGACGGATTTAATGACCTGCCGCAACCACTTATGTCCGGGATCACGCTGCAATAAAGGACTCCAAACCATCTTTAAACGCATGCGTGGAATTTCAAACGGCGGCTCGAGAATCACCACATTGGGATTACCTGACATAGTGCGCGCGGCAATACTGGGAATGGTAACGATCAGATCGTCCTGCTCTCCGAGGAGAAGTGCCGCCTGATAATGCCGCGTGAATACCGTAATTTCACGCTTTGCATCGAGTTTACCGAGCGCTTCGTCTACCCACCCCAGCCTTTGAACATCGTCAGGGGTCATACCGACACCTACTCCCATACCGGTTTTACTCACCCAGACATGTTTGCTGGCGAGGTAGCTCTTTAGCGTCCATTTTTTGATAATCGGATTAGTGGCGCTCACCACACAGGAAAAACTGTCATCCCACAAGTGCACCTGATGAAATGACTGTGGCAGCGAATCGAACCGGTTGATCACTAAGTCAACCTTGCCACGCTCGACGTCGTGAAAACTCACATCGCTGGGAGTCATAATGTCGAGGCGGATACCCGGCGCCTCCCGGCGCAAGCGCTGGAGTAGATGTGGCAAGAGCGTGACCTCTGTGTAGTCACTGGCCATGATTCTAAAGATACGATCAGATCCTGTCGGATCAAATTCGGTTTTCGGCAGCACCGCGATCTCCGCGGCGGCGAGAACATTGCGCACCAGCGGTTGCAGTTCCAATGCTCTGTCTGTCGGTATCATGCCGTCACTGGTGCGAACGAGTAACGGGTCATCAAAAAGATCCCGCAGGCGTCGGAGACTGTTGGACATCGCGGGTTGGCTGATGCCAAGCTCTTCTGCAGCTCGAGTAACATTGCACTCTCGCAGCAGCACATCCAGATAAACCAGAAGATTTAAATCGACTCGCGCTATATTCATTTAAAAAATGCTCGCAATTATAACTATCAATTAGATTAATGGCGGTATCATACCTAAACTGCCAGCTCTGTCAAACAAAGCAAGCTCGTGCCAGCGCACAAGATGCACGCTAAACGGACTTCATTAAAAGGGTGATTTACATGTCTACATTTACCAATAACGTTGCAGCGATCGCTGCAGTCAAAGCTCAGCACGGTTCAAACTGGGACGCTATCAGCCCAGATTCTGCTGCGCGTATGCGTGCTCAAAACCGTTTCAAAACGGGTCTTGATATCGCCAAATACACAGCAGGAATTATGCGCGCGGACATGGCGGCCTATGATGCCGACTCATCTCAGTACACCCAGTCTCTGGGTTGCTGGCACGGGTTTATCGGCCAACAAAAGCTGATTGCGATCAAAAAGCACTTTGGCACTACGAAGCGCAAATATCTTTACCTGTCAGGATGGATGGTTGCAGCGCTGCGTTCGGAGTTCGGCCCCCTGCCGGATCAGTCGATGCACGAAAAGACGTCGGTAGCTGCTTTGATCGCTGAGCTGTACACGTTTTTGCGTCAGGCAGATGCACGTGAGCTGGGCGGCCATTTCCGTGAGTTGGATGCTGCCCAAGGTGATGCCAAGAAAGCTATTCAGGACAAAATTGATAACTTCGAGACACATGTGGTGCCGATTGTTGCTGATATTGATGCTGGTTTTGGTAATGCCGAGGCCACCTATCTTATGGCCAAACAGATGATTGAAGCCGGCGCTTGCTGCATTCAGATCGAGAACCAAGTGTCGGACGAGAAACAATGCGGTCACCAGGATGGCAAGGTGACGGTTCCTCACGAAGATTTCCTCGCCAAAATTAATGCCGTTCGCTACGCCTTCCTTGAACTCGGTGTCGACGATGGCGTAATCGTTGCGCGCACTGACTCATTGGGTGCTGGCCTGACTAAGCAGATCGCAGTCACACGTGAGCCAGGTGATCTTGGCGATCAGTACAACTCCTTCCTCGATGTTGCAGAGATCGCTCCAGACGAGATAAAAAATGGCGATGTGATTATCAAGCGCGATGGCAAGTTGGTGCGCCCTCTCAGACTGCCGAGTAATCTGTACCAGTTCCGCAAAGGAACCGGCGAAGCCCGTTGCGTACTCGACTGTATCACCAGCCTGCAAAATGGTGCAGACATGATCTGGATCGAAACCGAGAAGCCACATATCGGCCAGATCGGCGCTATGGTTGATGAGATTCGCAAAGTGGTGCCAAATGCCAAACTGGTTTACAACAACAGCCCCTCCTTTAACTGGACGCTCAATTTCCGCCAGCAAGTTTTCGATGCCTGGAGTGAGGAAGGTAGAGATCTCAAAGCCTATGACCGTGCAGACCTGATGAATGTCAGTTATGACGACAGTGAATTGGCCGTTGAAGCGGATAATAAAATTCGCTCCTTCCAGGCCGATGCGGCCCGTGAAGCCGGTATTTTCCATCACCTGATTACCCTGCCGACTTATCACACCGCCGCCCTGTCGACAGACAATCTGGCCAAAGAATATTTTGGCGACCAAGGCATGCTCGGTTATGTCGCGGGTGTTCAGCGCAAAGAGATTCGTCAGGGTATTGCCTGCGTGAAGCACCAAAATATGGCGGGTTCCGATATGGGTGATGATCACAAAGAGTACTTTGCTGGTGAAGCCGCACTCAAGGCTTCGGGCAAAGACAATACGATGAATCAGTTTTAGTTCTAGTTTTACGCTGACTGTATCGAGAAAGAGGGGCCTTCGGGTCACTCTTTTTTTGTTTCTGAAAAAAAATTGTCGTTGCACCTTCAGTCTGTGCTGACGTAGCATTGGCCGCGAAAAGTGTAACCAATTATTCGCGTTGAGGCGCCTGGGGGAAAGCATGAACATGTCGCGCAAACTAGGCCTTATCGGTGCGTTACTCTTAGTGATTGGCCTGTGGAGCTACCCGAGTCTCAACGCACTTTACCAAACCGTAAAACTGTTTGACGAAGATCGCATCGTAGACAACTTTCGCTCCGCCAATAAGCTTTGGTCGACAAGGGTCATGACCGCCTCGACCCAGCCGCGCCCCTACACGCAGGGCGACCCGGAAGCCCTCCCAGAGCAGTTTCAATTTGATGGTAATAAGCTCGATACAGAGCAGTTTATAGCCGACTCCTGGACGACTGGATTGCTGGTGATCCGCGGCGACGAAATTCGTTACGAAGAGTATTTTCTTGGCAACACCGAGTCGACAGCGACCATCTCCTGGTCGGTTGCCAAATCGTTTATTTCCGCGATGGTCGGTATTGCTGTTGCTGAAGGCGCGATTGAAAGCATTGAGCAGAGCGTTGATCACTACGCCCCAGAACTAAAAGGTTCTGGCTATGAGGGTGTCCGCATCAAGGATATTTTGCAGATGTCTTCAGGCATCGCTTTTGATGAGGACTACGCCGACTTCAACAGTGATATCAATCGCTGGGGCCGAGGGTTTGCCCTGGGCAGTTCTCAGGATGAATTTGCGGCAAGCCTTACCCGCGGCGGTCAGCCCGGCACGCAAAACCATTATGTCAGTATTGATACACATGTTCTGAGCATGGTCCTGACCCGGGCCACAGGCCAAACCGTCAGTGCCTATATGCAAGAAAAGCTCTATCAACCACTCGGGATGGAGTTTGATGGCTACTGGATTATTGACGGTGCGGGCGCCGAAATGGCACTTGGCGGACTCAATCTTACATTGCGGGATTTTGCCAAGCTCGGCTCCCTGTATCTTCACCTGGGTTCGGTTGAAGATCAGCAGGTTGTTCCTGCTGATTGGATTGCCGCCTCGACTATGGCCGACGCGGAGTATTTGCAGCCCAAGGCTGACCCGGACACCGGGCCCAGTCTCGGTTATGGGTACCAATGGTGGTTGCCTTCTTCCGAGAGCGGCGAATATATGGCGATGGGCGTCTACGGCCAGTACATTTATGTCAACCCGGCTCAGGATACAGTTATCGTAAAGGTCTCTGCAAACCCGTTCTATAACGACCCCGGCTATATACCCAGTAATGATTTTGCCAATCTTGCTCTTTTTCGCGCCATAGCCGCTGCAGGGGCAGATTAATTATTTAAAACCGGTATAATCTGCGTCTGCAAATTGTCCTGCTAACGAAGCTCGAGAAGCGCACGACAGCGCACTCGCTACGACTCATTTAGCGCGACTAAGGCAGCCTCACTAACTTATCAGTGTCGAGCAAAACAACTTGAAAACAGAATTTCTCGGTAAGACTCTCTCCGGCCCGTTCACGGTTCCTTCCGGAATCGTCACGACGGCGACATCTATCATTCAATATATGTTTGACCATATGCCGCAGATTGGCGTCATTACAACGAAAAGCGTCGGGCCTGAAACCCGTGCGGGAAACCGTGAGCCGGTCTATAGCCAGTATGCTCCAGGATCGTTTGTCAACGCAGTAGGTCTTACCAACCCCGGCGCTCATGCCGCGGCTGAAGCGATGGCTCAGCTTCGTATCCCTGAAGATCGTTTTTTGCTGGTCTCTATTTTTGGTGGCAGCCTCGAAGAGTATGTCGAAGTGGCAAAGATTATGGCACCGGTCGCCGATGGCCTGGAGCTCAATCTCTCCTGCCCTCACGCCAAGGGGTATGGCATGGCAATGGGCCAGGATCCACAGCTGGTGCGTGAGATTACCGCTGCGGTAAAAGCAGCAGTGAGCATTCCGGTGATTCCCAAGCTGACCCCCAATACACCCAATATCGCTGAAATCGCTATCGCCGCAAAAGCTGGTGGTGCCGATGCGCTCTGCGCAATTAACACTGTCGGCCCAGGCTACACCGCATCTCATGGTCACCCGGTGCTAAGTAATGGTGCGGGCGGCATGTCGGGCAAGGGTGTCTTGCCTATCGCCTTAAAATGCGTGCGTGAAATTACCGAGGCCACTGGATTACCGGTTATTGGCTGTGGTGGCGCCAGCAGTGCCGCCGATGTGCGCGAGTTTATGCACTGCGGCGCATCAATAGTCGGCGTTGGCTCTGCGCTAACGGGCATGACAACCGATGAAATTGGCAGCTACTTCAACCAGCTTGAGTCGGATCTCTGTTTCGATTCGGATAAGGCTGAATCTCATATTCGTTACGATATCGATATGGACTTTTCACCCGTTGTGCTGGTTGAAAATAAACGTGTCTGCGACGATATTTGTGTTCTAACCTTTGATCGAAAAATTAATGTTCAAGCCGGCGAGTTCGTTTTTCTCTGGGTGCCTGGTGTGGGTGAAAAGCCTTTCTCGGCACTGGCTGACGACCCGTTTCAGCTTGCTGTGATCGATGTCGGAATCTTTACCCATCACCTGATGGATCTTGCAGTGGGCACCGAAGTCTATGTCCGCGGTCCCCATGGAATTCCTGTTTCGCCGGCCGATGATGCCAAGATTATGGCGGTTGCTGGGGGTACCGGTTTGGCCGCGGTCTACCAAATTGCTCGCGACTTTGGTAATGCTGAAGTCTTCACCGGCGCGCGCACAGCGGAACGCCTCTACTATCTCGACGAGTGTAAACAGGTTGCTGATGTTCATGTCGCCACAGATGATGGCAGTGAAGGCTTTAAAGGTGTTGTGACCGAGCTATTGCGCACACGTCTTGAGCAAATGAGTCAGGCAGAGCGGGATAAACTGGTTTTCTATAATTGCGGCCCTGCGCCCATGGTGCATGCTGCAGCCAAGGTACAGCGAGATTTCTGCCGCGACGAACAAATCTTTAGTGCCATTGATTATCTGACCAAATGTGGTGTGGGCATCTGCGGTGCCTGTGCTACGCCGGATGGTCGCCGGATCTGTGTTGATGGGCCGTTTATACAGGGCACGCCAGAACGCCCTTCAGCTTAGTCCACGCAGGTGAGCCAGATCTTTGCTTTTGCCTCTGGCTCATCTGGTGGAGTCATTCAGCTAGTAGAGGGTCTCACCTTTAGCTGCCATAGCGCGTAATTTTTCGGTGGGCCGATAGAGCTCACTGATATGTGCATATTTATCACCGCGATCACAGACTTCCTGAAGACCAATCTCATCCATCCAGCGACAGATTCCGCCGCGGAATGCCGGAAAGCCTACCCCGTAAACAAGTGCCATATCCGCTTCTGCAGGTGAGGCGACAACACCCTCTTCGAGACAGTGAAGCATTTCTATCGCCATAGCGATCATCAAACGGTCAACAATTTCGTCGGCATCAAAGAGCCTTGCCTCGCCGTAAAGATCGGCAAGCATCTGTACAACGGTTTCATCAATAGCCTTACTTGGCTTACCTTTGTCATTTAGCGCATAGCTATAATAGCCGCGAGCATTCTTCTGACCGAGACGGTCGGCTTTAAATACAGCTTCGGTTGGCCAAAGCTCTGCAGTCTTTGAAAACCGTTGTGGCAGGCCATCGATCATTACCGGATAGCAGTGATTAATGGTGTCAATACCGATTACATCCATCAGGTATGCAGGCCCCATTGGCAGGCCCCACCCTTCCATTACCTTGTCAATCTGCTGAAAGTCGGCGCCTTCAGTAATCATTATTTCGAGACCAAAGAGCAGCGCGAACAATACTCGATTGACCAAAAAGCCCGGACAGTCATTGACGACAATCGGCTTCTTACCCAAACCGAGCGCATAGGCACAAACCGCTGCGATAGTGGCATCAGAACTCCTGTCACCGCGGATAATCTCCACCAGCGGCATCGCGTGTACGGGATTAAAAAAGTGCATGCCGGCGAAGTTTTCGGGTCGCTGTAGAGACTCGGCGAGACGGTTGATCGAGATTGTTGAGGTGTTAGAGGTGATAACCGCACTGTTATCGACCAAGGCTTCAATTGCGGGCAACACCTGTTTTTTGACGGACTCCAGCTCTACGACTGCTTCAACCACCATATTGCAGGTGGCCACATCACTGTCAGCCAGGGTTGGATTGATCAGGCTGAGGATTTGCGCGGCCTTATCTTCACTCATCTTTCCGCGGGAAACACTTTTGGCAAGTAGCTTTTTGGCTTCCTGAATACCCAATTCCAATGCTGGCTGAGCGATGTCTTTCATAACAACAGAGTAGCCACGAATCGCATTTTGATAGGCAATACCACCGCCCATAATACCCGCACCGATAACACCGGCGGTTTTGATTTCAGGAAGTTTTTCGGCTAGCGCGTGACTGCGATTTTTGGCTTGTTTGACAATATATTGATCATTTAAAAACAGCCCGACCAAGGCTCTTGCCTCGGGAGTCTGACTGATCGAATAGAACATTTCGTGCTCACATTTTAGGGCTTCATCTCGACCAAGATGGGCCGCGTCAGAAATCAACTCTAACACCTTGATCGGCGCAGGATAATGTGTCCCAACTTTGCCGATTAGTGCACCACGATACTGGCTCGCAGCCGCTTCAACTTCTGATTCGGACATCGACAATGCAGAGATCTTCTGTGTGCGCCGGGTGTGATAGTCACGTTCGCCAGAGGCGAGCTGTGCAAGCAGAGCAATCGAGTCAGCGCGCAACTGCTCAGGTTCGGCAATCGCGTCAACAGCCCCGGCATTGAGTGCTGCATCGGGCCGCTGCTGTTGCCCGGAAGCCACCCAATTGACTGCGGTGGAATAACCGATCAAGCGCGGCAGGCGCACGGTTCCACCCCATCCCGGAATAATACCAAGACCGGTTTCAGGCAGCCCTATTGCGGCTGTGGATGAAATGACTCTCGCATCACAGGCAAGACAGACCTCGAACCCACCGCCAAGGGCAAAACCATTTATGGCCGCCACTGACGGATAGGAAAGATCTTCGATCTCAGAGAACAGGTCATTGATCGCCTGAACCCCGGCAACAAACTCTTCCCTGGTCGCAGAGAACATGCCTTTAAACTCTGTGATATCAGCTCCAACCACAAATACAGACTTGGCGCTGGTCAACAGCAGGCCACGAATATCGCTCTGCGCCTTTAGCGTATCAACCGCCTTGCGAAGTTCAGTCAAAGTCTCAGCGTTAAACTTGTTGACCGACTCGCCCTGATTGTTGAAATTAATTTCTGCAAAACCATTATCAATAAGACCGAGACTGAGTGTCTTTCCTTTAAACATCTGTCGCATATCCTCTTCCGTCGATTATTAGAGTAAGTTATGAATTTTTTAGGTGTCTGGCCTGTATCAACTATTCCGCGTGCCAGGCCCAGCTGTAAAGCCAAGATCGGTATTCTAGCTATATTGCCGACGCAGTCTATGATTTACTGCGACCGAGCATTACCCAAGCAGAAAATGAAACAATGAGATTAATAATCGCACTTTATCCGGTGCACGAAGGGCAACCATGACACTGCGTGACAAAATGCATCAAGAGCTGCAGCTCAAAACACTGTTTGACCAGGCCAAAGGCTACGCCTATGACTACGCTGAGGCTGCAGAGCAGCGCAATGTATTCCCGTCAACCCAAGCCATCACTGACCTCGAGCGGTTTGTTGAAGTACTGCCGACGCAATCGGGCGATGCCTCGACCATACTTCAACAACTGCATGAATATGGCTCCCCTGCCTCGGTGGCGCAGACGGGCGGTCGCTATTTTGGCTTTGTTAATGGCGGCATCTTACCGATCACCTTGGCGACAAAATGGCTAACCGACTTCTGGGACCAAAATGCTGCGCTGTATGTTATGTCGCCAATTAGTGCGCGTCTTGAGGAGATCTGCGAAGGCTGGCTGAAAGAGATTTTTGGCCTGCCTGACGAGACTGCAGCAAGTTTTGTCAGTGGCACATCAACTGCCATTGTCTGCGGACTTGCCGCAGCGCGTTATCGGCTATTACTCAATCAGGGCTGGGATTTTAACCGCCAGGGTCACAACGGCGCTCCGCCGTTACGGATTCTCGCTCAGCGTGAAACTCACAGTGCTGTGGTAAAGGCCATCGCGCTATTAGGTTTTGGCTTAGATAATATCGAATGGGTGGACTGTGACGCACAGGGGCGAATTATCCCCGAGAAGCTCCCAGAACTGGACAGTACCTGTATCGTTCTACTGCAGGCAGGCAATGTAAATTCCGGTGCATTTGATCCCTTTGAGGTAATTTGTCGGCGGGCGAACGCGGCCGGCGCATGGGTACATATTGATGGAGCTTTTGGACTCTGGGCCGCGGGTAGCGAACGGCTTAAACATTTGACCGGAGGTATACAAGGTGCCCACTCTTGGTCAGTCGATGGCCATAAAACCCTTAACACGCCCTATGATAGTGGCATTTCATTGTGTCGTGACAGAGAAGCTCTGGTGGCTGCTCTACAAGCATCAGGCGCCTATATCATGTATAGCGAGAATCGCGACGGTATGCTCTATACGCCGGAGATGTCGCGCCGTGCTCGTGCCGTAGAGCTGTGGGCGGCACTGAAATACCTCGGTCGAGAAGGCATTGACGAACTGATCTACGGATTGCATCAACGCGCTCGACAGTTTGCTGAAGAACTGTCAGCTGCAGGCTTTGATATTGTTAATGAGGTCGTTTTCAATCAGGTTGTCGTTTCTGCGTCCGAACAGGATGCAGAGACTCAGCTAATACTCGAGGAGATTCAGGCCTCCGGCGAGTGCTGGGTTGGCGGCTCCGTTTGGCAAGGTAGAAAAGTGATTCGTATCAGCGTCTGTTCCTGGGTCACCAGCGCTGAAGATGTTAGCCGTTCGGTTGCAGCATTTCTTGCTGCACGCCACCAGGCTTGCGGAAAATAATTACATCAGCGCCAATAATCTCAGGGGTAGCGCCCCACTCTGCGCCAAGGTACTCAAAGCTTTCTCGCGAGAAAAAACTGATGTGAGTCGGATCGGTTTTATAGTGCCAACTGGCAAATGACTTAAGGTCATCGGTCAACTTGGTCATAATTCCAAGCACCCCGCCGGGCTTCAATAAAGACCACAATCGGTTTAAATCGGCACCCGGCTGAGCCAGGTGCTCGACCACTTCTGTCGCAGTAATAAAGTCATATCGATTTTCCAGCAGGGCAGGATTATTCGCGTAGTAGAGATCATACAGCTGCACACTATGGCCCTGTTGCTCAAGCATTACCGACAGGCACGGTCCCGGGCCGCAACCAAAATCCAGTCCTTCGCTATATTGCGGCAGAAGGTCTAATAACGGTTTGGTAAGCCGACTGAGAAACCTTCGATAGCCCGGATCATCGGGATCGTTTTCGTGCAAGTCATACTGGGCTTTTTCATCCTCTGGGGACAGATGAAAAAGCGCATCAACATAGACGATTGCACAGTCGAGACACTTCAAGTAAGGACGACGCTGATCTCGATGGTAATCTGAGATTCGCCGCCCCGCACAGAGAGGACACACAGGGGGCGAGCAATTTGTATCTGGTTTTGAAGTCATCTTTGATGCTCAGGCTGCGTCAAAATCGTTAATTTCCCAGTCTACACAGAAGTTCCTGGGCAGACTATTTTAGCAAGCGTTAAATCAGATAAGTCCGAGTGTTAAAAAGTCATTAATTTTTCGGAGCTTGTTATTAATTCGCATTGACGAAATCCGGTGTGGTCAGTATTATGCGCGCTCTCGAGAGAGACCGCATGGTAAGACATTCGGGGATTAGCGCAGTCTGGTAGCGCGCCTGCTTTGGGAGCAGGATGTCGGGGGTTCGAATCCCTCATCCCCGACCACTTTCCGGCTTGTAATATGCGCCCGTAGCTCAGTTGGATAGAGCAACGGCCTTCTAAGCCGTGGGTCGCAGGTTCGAATCCTGCCGGGCGCGCCATTACCTTGGTATGGTGCCCGTCGGATTGCCGGCCACAAGACTTTTCTAGTAATGCTCAATGGTGGACGTAGCTCAGTTGGTAGAGCCCCGGATTGTGATTCCGGTGGTCGCGGGTTCAATCCCCGTCGTCCACCCCATTTTCGTTATTACTCGCTTCCCCAGATCAGTTCTTGCCCTGTCGTATCCGCGCCGTTCAATTACTTATCTCAACCAAATTACTCATACCCTGCCGAAAAAAGGTTGCGTTGTCAGCCGAGCTTGCCTATTTTAGCGGCTTTAATTTAACCACTGACTTAGACAGGTTTGAACATGACTGCACTGATCCTCGATGGCAAAACGCTCGCCGCGCAAACTGAAGCTGAACTTTCACAGCGCGTTGCTGCGTTGAAAGTGAAAAACAATGGTCGGGCACCTATTCTGGCGACCATTCTTGTGGGTGCGGATCCGGCCTCGGCTACCTATGTGAAGATGAAACAAAATGCCTGTAAACGTGTTGGCATGGAGTCTATTGCAGTGGAAATGGGACAAGAGACAACGACCGAACAGCTGCTGGAAAAGATTCAAGAACTCAATAACAACCCTGACTGTCATGGCATTTTGCTACAGCACCCCGTGCCTGGCCAGATCGATGAGCGTGCGTGTTTTGATGCTATCGCCCTGGAAAAAGATGTCGACGGTGTCACCTGCCTAGGCTTTGGGCGTATGGCTATGAATGAAGCCGCCTATGGCTCCGCAACACCTCAGGGTATTATGCGCATTCTTGAGAGCTACAATATTGAAATGTCGGGCAAACATGCAGTTGTCGTCGGACGCAGTCCGATTCTCGGCAAGCCAATGTCGCTAATGCTGTTGAATGCCGACGCAACAGTGACAACCTGCCACTCCCGAACCAAAGATCTTCCACAGCTCATCAAACAGGCCGATATACTGGTTGGCGCGGTGGGTCGTCCTGAGTTCATTAAAGCCGAGTGGATTAAAGATGGCGCCGTTGTGGTGGATGCCGGCTATCATCCTGGCGGCGTAGGCGATATCGAACTCGGCCCCCTGGTCAATCGAGTCTCTGCATACACGCCTGTTCCCGGTGGCGTGGGGCCGATGACCATCAATACCTTGATTTTGCAGTGCGTTGACGCAGCAGAAAAAAAGCTCGGTTAAGACTGGCTACTGATCTTTTTGATCATTGCCGCGATTGAATCCTGCGCATAGGCCTGGTTGATAGACCAGACCTGTGCCGCAGTTTCAACCTCTAACATTTCCTTGTGACTGTTGGTTCCGCCGGCTTTACGCAAGGTTTCCTTGGTTCGCAATAACAGCTCTTTTGGCACATCACGAATATTCGCGGTAAATTCAAATGCCGCTTTAAGCAATTGATCTGCGTCGACAACCTTCCATGCCAGACCTTTCTCGACGGCCTCAACACCGCTGAGCGATTGAGAAAATAGCAACATGCCGGCGGCTGTGTTCCAGTTGACCAACTGCCGTAGCATCCAAGTATTGCCGCCGCCAGGGTGCAGGCCAAGGCCGAAAAAGCGCGGTTCAAAACGCGCAGCCTCAGTGACAATGCGAACATCACAGCCCACCGCCATATTGAATCCCGCGCCCACTGCCGGGCCATTTACCGCCGCAATGGTTGGCAATCTGCAGTTGGCAATGCTGAGAAAACCACTGTAGATACTTTCGAGCTGCTGCTGGTCGGGCACTAGATCACTGAGCTGACCGCCCGCACAGAATGCTTTACCACTACCCGTGACAATCAATGCTTTGACCTCGGGATTTTCCTCTGCCTGTTTCACAGAGTCGACGATCTGTGCGCAGACATCGAGGGTTAGCATATTGCGCTTTTCAGGGTTATTTAGAGTAATCAAGGCCGCGTTGTCGCGGATTTCAAACAGCACCAATGACATAGGGGTATTCTCGCTAAAGGTTTATTTTGATTAAAATTGATGAGCTCGCATATAGTGCGAACAAGGATACCATCTCAAGTCTTCTAAGACGCAGCGGCATACCGTATAGTCGCGAAATTAGTGCCTTAAACACTCGGCATTCTCGGGAGTCTATTGATGACCATCATTTCAATACAACAGCTTGTTGCTCACCGTGGACTGCAATGTGAGTACCCAGAAAATACTGCTCTTTCGGTAAGCAAAGCCATTGCTGCTGGTGCTCTGTTCATTGAAATCGATATTCAACTCAGCCGTGACAAACAGCCGATGGTTTATCACGATGTCACTCTGGATCGCGTAAGTGGTCGTCACGGGCAGATTTCTGAGTTAGATTGTAACGAACTTTTAGCAATACCTGCCTATGAACCGACACGCCTTGGGGAAGAGTTTGTCGACGAAACGATTGCCCCATTGGCGAGAGTGGTTGAGACTGTTCTGCAGCACCCTCAGGTGACTTTGTTTGTTGAATTGAAGGAAGAATCGATCCAGCAGTTTGGTGCCACTGTTATGCTCAGCAGGGTGTGCGATGTCTTGCTGCCGATTCGTGATCGCGCTGTGCTTATCAGCTTTGATTACCCTATTATTGCCGCAGCCAGAGCCTCGGGTTGGCCGCAGGTCGGGCCGGTTTTACGCAGTTGGAGTGACCTGGCTAGCACGGCAATAGAGTCGATAAATGCCGAGTACACCTTTGTCGATCATAAAATCATTCCCCAAGTGGCTGACCTGACAAAACTGACAACCAGGCTGGTGGTCTATGAAGTCGATAATGTAGAGCTGGCAAGCGGTCTGATTAACCGTGGTGTCCCGATCCTCGAAACATTTAAGATTGCCACCTTGCTTGGGCAAGCCAAATAGACCGGCCCTAAACAGCCACAGTAAACAGGACAAGTTATGGCGCAAGCAGTTGATATATGCGTGATTGGTGGTGGAATTCAGGGAGCCGGAGTGGCACAGTCGGCCGCTCTGAGTGGCCTGTCTGTTGTGTTAGTCGAAAAAACCGGCTGGGCTGCAGGAACATCTTCTAAATCAAGCAAGCTAATCCATGGAGGACTGCGCTATCTCGAGACATTACAGCTTGGACTCGTTCGCGAAAGCCTTCGCGAGCGTCGTACGTTACTAAAAATTGCCGAGGATATTGTTAAACCAAACTGGTTCTATCTGCCGATTTACAAAAATAGTCGTCATAGAGTTTGGCAGGTGAGACTTGGGCTATTGCTCTATTGGCTGCTCGCCGGCTGGAATAATCACGGTGCGTTCAAAACCTTACCGCAGGCGAAATGGGAAGAGTTAGAGGGTTTAAATACCGCCGACCTTAAACATGTTTTCATGTACCAGGATGCGCAAACCAATGATGCCGAGCTGACGCGACGGGTTATTGCATCGGCCGAGGAACATGGTGCGACTCTGCTCTGCCCAGCGACATTCCTCAGTGCGGAAAAGTGCCCAGAAGGTTATTTGGTGAGCATTGCGATCAATAGACAAATCACTACATTTAAATGCCGTAGATTAGTCAATGCCGGCGGTCCCTGGGCTAATCAAATTGCCGATAGCATTGCTCCCAAGCCCCCTATTCCAAGCGTTGATTTGGTTAAAGGTACGCATTTGCAGTTTACCGAACAACTCAGCCCGAGGTGTTTTTATCTGGAGGCGCAACACGACCAACGCCCGGTTTTTGTTCTGCCCTATCAGGGTGGCACGCTTTTGGGAACCACAGAGACAATTTTCACGGGCGATCCAGATCAGGTTAATCCAGACAGTAATGAGGTTGACTATCTGCTCGAAACGCTCCATTACCAGTTTCCCCACTTCCAATACAAGCCGGTTAATGCCTGGGCAGGTTTGCGGGTGCTGCCAGCCGGCCACACAGATGCCTCTCGACGTAGTCGAGAAGTCCAGTTTGTCGAATCCGATGATTATCTTGCGATATATGGGGGTAAGCTAACGGTCTATCGTGCCACGGCGCATAAGGCCGTAGAAGTGTTATTGCGATCACTGCAACTGGCTGACGCAGCAACGCGTCCGAATATGAAATCTGATACAGCATTTGAAATAGCCGACACAGCGCAGGTGAAACTGTAAAGTGTTACATGGCGTCTATTCTCGACGCCACTGAGTGCCCTCGCGGCTATCCTCGAGAACCACTCCCATCGCCTTTAGTTCTTCGCGCACGGCATCAGCGCCGGCGTAGTCTTTATCAGCTTTGGCTTGATTGCGCTTGGCAATCAGCATTTCGATCTGTTCCGCAGAAATATCACTGCCGCCGCGGGCAAGGGTAAACCACTGCTCAGCATCCTGCTGCAGCAGCCCTAATAATTCCGCCACAGCCAGCAGACGACCCTTGGCCTCGCTTCGGGCTCCGCCTTGCGCGGCATTCATCTCTCGGGCGAGCTTGTGCAGCTCGCTAATCGCTACAGGCGTATTGAGGTCATCAAGCAACGCCCGATAAGCGTCACTATCAGTGATATCGACATCGGTCGCCGTTACGTCGCCTTGAGCGCGTAAAAAACTGTACAACGTATCAAGTGAACGCCACGCGCTGTCGAGAAGATCCTTACCAAAATTCTGCTCTGAACGGTAGTGAGCGGAAAGAATCACGTAGCGCAGTACTTCGCCTGGATATTGCTCAAGCAGATCATTGACCATCCGGAAGTTGCCCAACGATTTGGACATCTTCTCGCCCTCGATATTGATAAAGCCGTTATGCATCCAGACATTGGCAAACGGCTTGCCATCATGAGCGCAGCAGCTCTGCGCGATCTCATTTTCATGGTGTGGAAAAATCAAATCTTGTCCACCACCGTGAATATCAATCGATTCACCAAGGTGCTTTTCGATCATTGCCGAGCATTCCAGATGCCAGCCGGGACGACCTCGTCCCCAAGGGCTATCCCAGCCCGGCTCATTGTTAGCAGAAGGCTTCCAGAGTACAAAATCACCGACATAGTGTTTGTAGGACGCCACTTCAACTCGAGCACCGGGGAGCATATCGTCAAGTAAGCGCTGGGATAGCTGGCCGTAATGCTCCATCGATTGCACCGCAAACAGCACATGCCCCTGCTCACCCGTCACACCATTATCGACGGCATAGGCGTGCCCCTTGTCGATCAGTCTTGACACCATATCGATCATTTCGGGGATATGTTGCGTCGCGTAGGGAATAATAGTCGGCGATAAGTTGTTTAATGCCGCCATATCGTCAAAGTAAGCCTCGGCATAGCGTGTCGACAGCGTGCTGATATCCTCGCCCAGCTCTGCCGCGGTTTGCATAATCTTGTCATCAATATCGGTAATATTGCGCGCGTACTGAACATTGGGATAGAGCTTTTGCAATAATCGGTAAAGTGTATCGAACACCACTGCCGGACGCGCATTGCCAATATGCACACGGTTGTAGACAGTCGGCCCACAGACATACATCGTCACCCGCTGTTCATCGATCGGCTGAAACAGCTCTTTACTGCGGGACATGGTGTTGTATAACGTCAAACTCATGGTGATCTCTAAATTTGTATTAACGTACCGATTTCGGGGAATGCCTGGCGTATCTAACGGCCTTTGAGCGACTTTAAGAACCCTCGGCGCCTGGAATCAGCGCCAAGAATCAGCGTAAAGAAATAGTCCGGTTAAACACCAGTTTCTCAGAGCTGCTGTATTTCGAATCCACACAATAATAGCCTTCACGTTCAAACTGATAATGTTCGCCGACAACGGCAGACCCCAGCCCTAACTCCGCTTTCGCATTTCTTATGATTTTCAGAGACTCGGGGTTGATCTGCTCAACAAATGAGCTCTCACCCGCTCCCGGCGCTGGAACATTAAACAAGCGCTCATACAGGTACAGATCACAGTCGACACAATTATTGGCATCAACCCAGTGAATAACACCACGCGGACGAATACCCTCAGGAGGATCTTCACCGACAGTACCAGGCACATAAGAACAGATCAGCTCGACCACCTCGCCACTGCTGTCTGTCACGACATCGTCTGCCGAAATCACATAGCCACCTCGCAGGCGAACATAGTCGCCAAGCACCAGGCGCTTAAATTTCTTGCGCGATAAAGTCGAGTCCAGACTAAAATCGTCACGGTCAATATACAGCTCTCGACTAAACGGCAGCTGCCTGGACGCGAGGTCATCGCGATTGGGATGGCCTGCCGCGCTGAGCAGCTCCTCTTGATCCACCGGGTAGTTACTCAGAGTGACCTTGAGCGGATTAAGTACGCACATGGCGCGCATGGCGTTATTGTTCAGGTCTTCACGAATGAAATGTTCGAACTGAGCGACATCGACCACACCATCGGTTTTGGCTACTGCCAGACTGTTACAGAACTCACGCACCGAGGCAGCGGTCACACCGCGACGACGCAGGCCGGAGAGCGTAGGCATCCGCGGGTCATCCCAGCCATCGACATGCTTCTCATCCACCAGTTGCTTGAGTTTGCGTTTACTGGTCATGGTGTAGTTCAAATTGAGACGACCGAATTCATATTGGCGAGGCACGCTTGGCAACGGCAGATTAGCCGCAAACCACTCATAGAGCGGCCTATTGGCTGCAAACTCAAGGGTGCAAACAGAGTGGCTAACGCCCTCGATAGCATCTTCCTGGCCATGAGCGAAATCATAGGAGGGATAGATATTCCATTTATCACCGGTGCGGTGATGAGGCATCTTTTTGATGCGGTACATCACCGGATCACGCATATTGATATTTGGCGAGGCCATATCAATCTTCGCCCGCAAAGTCATGCTGCCTTCATCGGCTGCACCAATTTTCATTTTTTCCAGCAGCTCGAGGCTTTCCGCTGCGGGGCGTTCGCGATAAGGGCTATTTTTCCCGGCCTCAGTCAGGGTGCCACGATAGTCGCGCATCTGCTCAGCATTGAGCTCACAGATATAGGCCTTGCCCTGTTCGATTAAATAGATGGCCCAACTGTAGAGTTGATCATAATAGTCCGAGGCAAAGCGCGGCTCACCCGCCCAGTTAAATCCCAGCCAACGCACATCTTCAATAATGGCCTGAACAAATTCGTCCTCTTCTTTCTCAGGATTGGTGTCGTCAAAGCGCAGATTACAGTGGCCACCAAACTGTTCGGCGAGGCCGAAATTAAGGCAGATAGACTTGGCGTGACCGATATGCAGGTAGCCATTTGGCTCAGGAGGGAAACGGGTAACCACTTGGCTGACGCGATTGGCCTCTAGGTCAGCAGTGATAATCTGCTGGATAAAATTGCTCGGTTTTTCGATATCGGTCATGGAAATATGTCTGGAAAAAAACGTGGCGCCGATTATAGCCTCAGCTACTGGAGCAATAAACAAAAACGCCCTCAGTAACGGAATTAAATGTCTTTTTGCTCGCCAACGCCTCTGCAAAAGAGAATGATCGGTTTTAATCCGGCCCGTTACGCTCTAAAATGCCCCTCACAATAATTCACACTTGCTATCTCACAGTTACTTTTGCACAGGACTTTTTATGATTACATTGCGTACGACTCACGGCGATATTTCTATCGAGCTCGATTTTGACAATGCGCCGATCACTGCAGCCAACTATCTGCAGTATGCTCGCGATGGTTTTTACACTGGCACAATTTTTCACCGCGTTATACCCGGCTTTATGGTTCAGGGCGGTGGTATGGATGCTGACATGCAAGAAAAAGAGTCTCGCGATTCGATCGAGAATGAAGCTGACAACGGCCTCGCCAATGATATTGGCACCCTCGCCATGGCGCGTACCAGTGATCCCCACTCTGCATCATCGCAGTTTTTTATCAATGTTGCCAACAATGGCTTTCTCAATCACAGCGGCAAAAACAGCCAGGGTTGGGGTTATGCCGTGTTTGGCAAAGTGGTTGAGGGTATGGATGTAGTTAACAATATCGCCAAAGTTAAGACTGGCAGCTCCGGCTATCATCAGGATGTTCCTGTTGACAGCGTTGAAATTACCGACACGATTATCAGCGATGCTTATTCTGACAAGTAAGTCGTAACCGGCCAACTTATGTCTGTACTGTTTATATCAGATCTTCATCTTGCACCTGAACGCCCGGCAGTGACCCGGGCGTTTTTGTCTTTCCTTCATGAGACGGCTGCGCACGCTGAGGCGCTTTATATTCTCGGGGATCTATTCGAGGCCTGGGTCGGTGATGATGACCCGACTGATCTTGCTGCCGAGGTGCAGGACAGCCTGTGTCAACTCAGTGAGTCGGGCGTAGCGCTCTATGTACAACACGGCAACCGGGACTTTTTACTCGGCAAACGTTTTAGTCAACGTTGTGGCGCAACGTTATTGGGCGACGAAACCGTGCTTGACTATCGGGGTCACCGGGCGCTATTAATGCATGGCGACGCCCTGTGTACGGATGATGTGGATTATCAACGCTTTCGGCGCAAAGCACGCAACCCTATCTATAAATGGTGCCTCTCGCACCTGCCCCTTAAACGCAGACAGAAACTCGCCAGCGATTGGCGGGCAAAAAGCATGGCCGCCAACAGCAATAAAGCATCGGCGATTATGGATGTTAATGCCGCGGCGGTTGAGGCGGTAATGAGCAAGCATCAGGTGGCATTGTTGATCCATGGTCACACCCACCGCCCAAATCGACATCCGCTGCCCGGTGGTGAACGTATTGTTCTTGGTGACTGGCATGACTCTGGTTGGGTGTTGGTGATGACTGACCAGGGCTGCGAGCTGCAGAGCTTTACAATAAGCAATACCGAAACAGGCGTCTAAGCTCACGAATAACGCAGGCATATAAGCTGCAAATGGCCATAACAGAGTGGCAATACGCCTGGGACAAGGTATGATTGGTAACTAAATCGGTTCACTGAAGGACGTTATTATGGACACTGAAAAATATACCGCTAAAACACTATCAGGTAATCAGCAGAGCGGCATCGAAAGCACTGCTCTGGATCCAGCTGTAGTCAAGGTACTGCGTAATACGTACATGCTACTCGGCGCAACACTGGCCTTTAGTGCGGCAATGGCGGGTGTGGCGATGGCACTCAACGTGCCCTACCTCGGTCTGTGGATGTTGCTGCCCTACTTCCTCTGCCTGTGGATGACGGAAAAGAACAAAAACAACTCCTCAGGTATTGTTTGGGTCTTTGCCTTAACCGGTTGGCTGGGCTTCACCATTGGGCCAATCCTCAATATGTATTTGGCTCTGCGCGGTGCCGAGCCGATTATGATGGCGCTGGGCTCCACCGCCCTGGTGTTTTTTGCCTCGTCTGCCTATGTGATGACCACGCGCAAAAACCTTAACTTTATGACCGGCTTTTTAATGACCGGTATGCTGGTCGCGTTTATTGCCGCTATCGCCAATATCTTCCTCCAGATTCCGGCACTTGCACTGACCATTAGTGCGGCGTTCGCTCTTATCTCAACCGGCATGATTATGTGGCAAACCAGCGCTATTATTCACGGCGGCGAGCGCAACTATATTTCCGCTACAGTAACGCTTTTTGTCATGATCTATAACCTCTTCCTCAGCCTGTTACACCTGTTTGGCATGAATGACGATTAAAACCTTGCGTTAAGATTAAGGCCCCTCAGCTGGGGCCTTTTTTGTACCCGCTGACGAAACAGCATCATGAGTGATAAAAACTATTTAAGTAAGCTATCTGACTGGTCTGCTGATCGTGCATCAGAAATTGCCGGGCTCGATAACGTGCAACTCAATGAGGCGCACCTCGAGGTGCTCAGAGCGGCACGCCAATTCTATGATCAGTATGGCTTTTCGCCTTCTATGCGGCCGCTGTGTAAAACCGTAGCCGAGTACTGCGGTCTTGAAAAAGGACGCAGCATCTATTTGCTGCAACTGTTCCCAGATAGCCCAGCAAAGCGAGTTGCGCATTACGCCGGCCTACCGAAGCCAAAAAACTGTATCTAGCTGACCAAAACCTTAAGCCCTGAAAATCATATGATTAATTATGTCTGAAACCATCATCGATCCCGCTCGCTATGATATTGAACTCCAACGCAAGCTTGAGCGCTTTAAAGGTACTCTTGAGGGACTAAATTGCCCCGAGATTGACGTCTACGATTCAGCTCCCAGCGGCTTTCGATTACGCGCCGAATTTAGAATTTGGCACGAGGGCGGCCGTGCGCACTATGCGATGAACCGGCCCGGCGAAAAACGTCCCTATATCATCTCAAGCTTTCCGATTGCCGGGGAGTTGATTGCTCGTTTAATGACACCCCTGCTCGACGCAATCAACGCTAATCTGACTCTCAGTCACAAACTCTTTAGCCTCGAATTTCTCACCACGTTGAGTGGCGAAGTACTGGTCACGTTGATCTACCACCGCTCATTGGACGATCACTGGCAGCAGGCCGCCGAAGCGTTGCAAACTGAGCTAAAGATTATGATTATCGGCCGCAGTCGCAAACAAAAGCGAGTGCTTGAGCGTGACTATGTCACTGAAACACTGCATGTGGACGGTATGCCATACCACTATCAACAGGTCGAATCGGGTTTCACCCAACCCAATGCTCGAGTCAATGAAAAAATGCTTGGTTGGGCCAGCGCGTGCTGTGCACAGATAGCCACGGAGGGCTCGACCGACAGCGATTTACTTGAGCTTTATTGTGGCAATGGCAACTTTACCGCCGTTCTAGCTCAGCACTTTCGAGGTGTGCTGGCGACAGAAATTTCAAAAATCTCGGTGCGTTCAGCGGAGGCAAATTTTAGTCTCAACAACGTCGATAATGTCACTGTTGTGCGCATGTCGAGCGAAGAGTTTACACAGGCTTTAAATGGTGAGCGGCCTTTCCGGCGACTGGCAGAGATCAATCTGCGAGACTTCAACTTCACGACCATCTTTGTTGATCCACCGCGCGCCGGGCTGGATGATGGCACATTAGAATTGGCCAGGCGCTTTGAGACGATTCTCTATGTCTCCTGCAACCCGGAGACCTTGCGTTCCAATCTCGACGTATTGAACAGCACCCACCAGATTGTTCGCACGGCCATTTTTGACCAGTTCCCTTGGACACATCACCTTGAGAGTGGTGTGTTGCTGAAACGCCGAAAATCAGCTTAGACGTATACTGATCAACTGGCTGGCGCTTATATGCACAAATTCTCGAAATCGTGTTTCGATCTCCTCACGCTCAACATCCAGTCGCAACTGCTCTATTTTACTCAAGGCGCCCCAGTCATCGAGAATGGGAATATGCGCTGTTGCAACGGCTAACTGCTGGAACACACTCACCTGTTGCGCCTCGTCAGGACTTAACGTGATTTGCTTTGAGAGCCAAGCGATGCGCATAGCAGCTTCAGTTTCGCTGAGATCCTTTTGCACTAAGGCGCGGGCAATTATTTGTACTGACTGCCGCGCTTCACGTTCTTTCCCATAAAGGTGCTCGGCCAACTCGCGCTCACTGGTTTCACGCTGTTGTCGCTGGCGGCGTAACTTCAGGCCAAGATAGATTGCGTAGCCTGACAGAGCGGCCAACAATACAAACGCTGCTGATAAAACGAATTGGGTCATGATGAGCCTTTGTCGTGTTGTGTGTGTGCTGTAGTGCGAGATGGTTAAGTTAGCGCTCGTCATCGGCAGACTCATCAATCGTGCCGAGTTGAAGCGTGCCGTCGGTCTCAAGGCTACCGTCCGGTAAACTCTTTTTTGCCTTGGCGCCGAGTTTTTTAAGCTCTTCGGTACGTCTTATCAAATTACCACGACCGCTGGAGAGACGTTTATGGGCGGTCTCCCAGGCTTCCTGACTCTTCTCAATATGCTTGCCAACTTCATCGAGAGACTCTATATAAAGCACAAACTGGTCATAGAGACCGCCGGCTTTGTCAGCAATCAGCTGAGCATTGCGGTTTTGATCAGCATAGCGCCAGAGGTTTTTAATCGTTCGCAACGTCACCATCAGTGTGCTTGGGCTAACCAGAATAATGCCGCGGTCATAGGCATCGCGCATCATTTCAGGGTCCTGATCGAGTGCCAGCATAAACGCAGATTCTACGGGGACAAAAATAAGCACAAAATCGAGACTGTTAACGCCATCAAGATTTTCGTAATCCTTGCTGCTAAGCCCTTTAATATGGCTACGGAGAGAATTCAGATGTTGGCGCAGACATTGCTGCTTTTCATCCTCATTCTCAGCGTGAAAATAGCGTTCATAATCGACCAGACTGACTTTGGCATCGATTACAATGTCGCGCCCTTCGGGCAGATGGATAATCACATCTGGATTGCGACGCTTACCTGATTCATCTTTTTTAGCCACCTGAGTGCTGTACTCACGACCATTGCTAAGGCCAGAATCTTCAAGCAACTTCTCGAGTATAAATTCACCCCAATTGCCCTGCGCCTTATTATCGCCTCGCAAAGCATTAGCCAGCGAGACAGCGTCCGCTCCGACTTGAAGAGTCTGCTTTTGCAGCTCGCTGATCTGCCCTACCAGCTTGTTGCGCTCCGCGTTTTCCTTATCATAGGCAGACTCGACTTGCTTGCGAAAATCACCAATATCCCGACGCAACGGACTGAGCGTCACCTCAAGCGCCTCTTTGCTCTGCAGTGAAAACTTGCTCTGTTTTTCATCGAATATTCGATTGGCAAGATTTTCAAATTCTTTAGTCAAACTCTGTTTGGCCTCGCCGAGTAATGCTATCTGTTCCTGATAGTGACTCTGCTGGCTCGTCAGTTTTTGTTCGAGGGCGCTATTGCTGGCCAGTAGCTCTCGGCGTACAGCTTCAAGTTGGTCGTGATCTGTGCTCAATTGATGTACACGTTGCTGGGTCTGGTCGAGTTCACTTCGCAGGCTGGCAGACCTTGTGCGCAGAATGAAATGGCAGACCGCCGCGCCGACAATGAAACCGGCCAGCGCAAAAAGTAATGAAATAAGATCGAGGGAAAATTGCATCGGACTATTGTACCAGTCCTCTGTCATTTACACCGCTGTTTTGCGATTATAGGTGCGCTTATCTGCCGCGGTTAAAAACGGCGTTTTCTAAATAACTTTCCTGGCCAGGTACCCATGCTGCCACCGCTTATTGATATCAGCCTGTTCCGTTCTGCGATTGAGCGCAATTGCCTGATCCTGACGCCTAACCAGCGTCTGGCAGCCAAAATAATTCAGGCTTGGGGCCACGAGATGACTGGCTCTGACAGCACCTGCTCCGCCTGGCTGCAGCCGCGGGTCTACTCCGTCGACCACTGGCTCAAAGCCTGCTGGGATGAACTGCAGGACCAGAACCATGAATTGGTAACTGGTCTGGCTCTGGTTGGGGGTCAACAGAGTCGCTATTACTGGGAGCGAGCGATCGCCGACGACGGTGGTGAGCAGCGCATTAGCCTTGCCAAGCTCGCCGCTGATACCCTGACAATACTTGAAAACTGGAATCTCTCTGTGGAGCAGGTTCCCGCGGCGACCGGTGATTTTGGCGATAACCCATCGATGCAATACTTCAAACGCTGGTGCAATCGCTTTGATGATCTTCTGCGCCGCGACAAACTGATGACACCCCAACGTAGCTGGCAACGTGTTGGCAAGGCTTTTGACTGCGGCGCGTTGCCCGTCGAAAATGAACTGGTCCTATATGGTTTCCAGACCCTTCCGCCGTTGCAGGCGAGTGTGATTGGGCGTGCGACCACAAACCTGACCACACTGGATTCGGCGCCCCGCAACACTACCGTTATGCGGGTTGAGGCTAAGGACCACCAACAACAGATCCGCCTGGCCGCAACCTGGGCCGCACGAGAGCTTAAAAACAACCCCGTACAACGTATCGGCATTATTGTGCCAGAACTGAGTAGCGTGCTGCAGCCGGTTACACGGGTGATCAACGAAGCATTGACAGCCGAGTCCATTGAGATAACAGCCAATATATCTGCGGGGGTCGCGTTGCGTGATACACCGATGGTCAGCACAGCGCTGTTAATGATTGCTCTACTAAAAGGCAGGCATCCACTGGCAGATTGGCTGCACCTGCTGCACTCGCCGTACGCACTATTTGATCAGCAATCATTAGGCTTTCGTGCCGACGGTGAATTGCGACTGCGAAAGCGCAATCGCTTTGAATTCACTCTGAGTCAGTTTATCAGCGCGCTGGTCACCGCAGAAGAGGCTGAATCCGAGTCGCTGGCGATTGCGTCGACAGTTTTGCGCGATTATGAACGCCGTCAGATTGGCAGCCAACAGCCTTTTAGCGCCTGGGCGGATTTCTTTAATCAGTATCTGAATGCTATGGGCTGGCCGGGCAAGCGCACACTCAACAGTCTCGAATACCAGCAGAGACAGCACTGGAGCCGACTGCTGGAACAGTTCTGTGGACTCGATAATCTGGGGATTGAAGTGGGTTTAAGCACTGCCCTGAAACATCTCTCGGAGCTGGCCCAGGACGCAGTCTTTCACCCACAAACTGCCGATGCACCGCTGCAGATTTTAGGGTTGCTTGAGGGCTCGGGACTGCGCTTTGATCAGCTTTGGATTGTCGATATGCACAGTCAGAATTTTCCCGCCTCGGTAGTAATCAACCAACTGCTGCCGGCAGACTTTCAGCGTCGTCACAGCATGCCTCACAGTCAGCCTGAGCGCGAACTTGAGATCGCCAGCAAATTACTTCAAGCATACAAATACAATAGCGATAAATTGATTCTCAGCTATCCCTTAATGCAGGGCGAGGAACACCTCGACCCAAGCCCTCTGATCACCGATATACCGATCAGCCACGACGTCCTGACAGAGATGCCGCCGCCCCATCCAGCATGGCTCTACCAGCCTTATCAGTGCCAATTAATCGAAGATCAGGCGCGGCCCTACAACCCGCAACTGGAAGTGATCCGCGGCGGCAGCGCCCTACTTAAAAACCAATCCAATTGCCCCTTTAATGCTTTTGCGACGCATCGTCTCAAAGTCGAGCCTCTGGCCGAACCCACCCAGGGACTGTCTGGCCTGGATCGCGGTTCCCTGCTCCATGACATTCTGTTCCGTCTCTGGAGCCAGTGGCAGAGCTCTACCAGATTGCAGAGCTTAACTGTAACCGAGTTACAACATCAGGTTTCAACAACCATTGCCGAAACACTAGTGGAATGGGCGCCGCATCACCCAATATTAAGAGGTGATCGTTTTCGCAGCCTGGAGCAGCAACGGCTGGAAAAGTTGCTCCATCAATGGCTCGAGGAAGAAAAGCTGCGACCACCTTTTGAAGTGGCTGAACTTGAAAGCCAACACAGTATTTTCTTTGGTGATCTGCAGATCTCTCTACGCCTCGATCGGGTTGATAAAATTGGCGATAAAATGCTGATCATCGATTACAAATCCGGCGCGGTAAAAGAGACTAACTGGACTGGAGCACGACCCAAAGACCCGCAGCTGCCCCTCTACGTGCTGGCTCGCAGCCCTCAGGCCAACGGCTGTGCCTTTGCTCAGATTAAAGGTGGCGACATCAAATTGATTGGCAGTACTGATAGCAAGTTTTTAGCCAGCGAAAAGACAGCCACCGATTCAGACGACGAACGGCTCGCTGAGTGGCAGCAGCAGATTGCCGACTGGGAATCTGTTCTCGGCAGTCTGGCCGCAGAATTTGTCTCGGGTTACGCCGCGGTCGAGGTTCATGACAGCACCAGTTTTATGTATCAGGACTATCTGCTGCCACTTAATCGGTGGAACGAACAATCCGAGATCAGCAGTCAGCTCCAGGCTTTGAGCAAGGATCGCGCAGCCAGCAGCCGTGAGCACGAAAATCCACCCATGAGTGGAAAGATCGATGAATAATATTGCTGATATGCAACAGCGGCTTCAGGCGCTGGAGCCCGAACAGAGCTTTATTGTCTCGGCTCCAGCTGGCTCCGGTAAAACCGGGCTTATTACTCAACGGGTCCTGCGGCTACTGTGTACCGTGCAGCAACCGGAAGAGATTCTCAGTATTACCTTCACCCGTAAAGCGGCCGGTGAGATGGCCAGTCGCATTCACAGCGCGCTGCGGCAGGCAGCGTTTCATACGCGTCCGGATAATGAGTATGACGGACAAACCTGGGATCTCGCTAGCGCCGCCGTGGCGCGAAATAATCAGCTCGGCTGGAATTTACTGGATATGCCCGGCCGTCTGCGAATTCAGACCATCGATGGATTTTGTCGCTATATTGCCAGCCAGTTTGCCCTCGAAACCCAATTTGGACCAATAGCCGAGCCCAGCGAACAGCCACAGATACATTATCAGGCTGCCGCCCGTGCCCTTCTGGAGCGCCTGGAAGAATCCTCTGAGGCGGCTCAGCAGCTAGCGGTGCTGTTGAGTCATACCGGCAACAATCTGGACCGTTGTGAAACACTGCTCTCCGAGCTTCTCGGCAAACGCGAACAATGGCTGCCCCTGATCTATAACGCGGCCGAGAATCGCGATTATTTTCAGCAGGTAATCGCACAGGTGGTGGGTGAAAACCTGTGCCAATTAGAAGATGCGCTGATGCCCATCGCTGGGGAATTGGTCGAGCTGGTGGACTATGCAGCACAGCATATCCCGGCGGGAAAAAATAGTGCCCTCGGTCAGCTGGTTGGTATCAATAGCCTGCCCGATACGAGTTTCGAGGCAGTTTCCACCTGGAAGCTCATTCTTGGCCTGTTGGTAACCGGAGATTTAACGCCACGCAAAATCATTACTGTGAAGGAGGGTTTTCCGAAAGAGGACAAGGCAACCAAGGCGCGTATGAGCACGCTCCTCGATTGGTGCCGGGAGCGCCCTGAGATCAATGAGCTGATCCGAAATGTGATGCACCTTCCTGACGCTGAGATCGATCATAACCAGCAGGCAGTGCTGAATGCTCTTGGGTTTCTGCTGCCATTGTTGGCGGCACAACTGGATGTGATATTCCAACAGCAGGGACAATGTGATTATCCGGCGATTACGCTGGCAGCTCTCAACGCTCTGGAACCTGCCGTTGACGATGGGGCAATATCGGATATCACCTTGCGCCTGGATTACCAATTGCGACATATCCTCGTCGATGAATTTCAGGACACTTCGGCGGCACAGATCAAACTGCTCGAGCAGTTAATTGCAGGGTGGCAACCGAATGATGGTCGCACGCTGTTTCTGGTTGGTGATGCAATGCAGTCGCTATATGGTTTTCGTAATGCCAATGTGGGTCTGTTTCTCAACGCCCAGCGGCACCCGGTGGGTCCGATTCAGTGCACTCCGCTCACCCTGAACTCCAACTTCCGTTCACAGCAAGGCGTTATTGATTGGGTTAACACAGCCTTTTCACAAGCCTTCCCGAGTGTCGCGAATATCAGCCGCGGAGCGATCCCCTATTCCCCCTCCACCGCAATCAAGCCTGCCGGAGAGGGGCAGGCTGTCAGTTTTAAGGGTTTTGCCGGCGAAGATCATGAGGCTGCTGAGGCAACCTATATTGCCGATTTGTGCCGACAATTGAAGGCTACGCATCCGTCTGAGTCGACCGCTATCCTGGCCCGTGGCCGAGGCCATCTTAGATCTATCGTCCCGGCCCTGCGTGAAGCTGATCTGGACTGGCAGGCGATTGATATCACTCCATTGGCTAGCAGAATGCCGGTGATTGACCTATTGTCGATCACTCGTGCCCTTCTAACACCGGCCGACAAAATCGCCTGGCTGGCGGTTTTGCGGGCACCCTTTTGTGGTCTAAATCTTGCTGATTTATTAACCGTAATCAACTATGGGAAAGATAGCCAAAATCAGTCTGCTGCAGTATTGGAACAGTTGACCGACTTTATGCAACAGTCTGAACAACAGCTAAGTGACGAAGGCCAGACTATCTTGCAACGAGTTGGCCCGCTATTGGCGAGTGCCTGGCAAAATCGCGGTCGCCTCGGGTTGCGCGCTGCCGTGGAACAGTTATGGATTGATCTTGGCGGCCCGGCGACGTTAGTGGGCAGTGGTGACCTCAGTGATACGCGGAGCTATCTCGATTTGTTGGAAAACTGGCAGGCTGGTGCCACTCTGACGGATTGGAACAGCTTTCAGTTAGCCGTCGACAAGCTCTATGCAGCACCTTCTCCTAACAGTCCAGCCACCGACGACGCGTCTCAGTCCCGCTCTCCTATTCAGATTATGACTATACACAAGGCCAAAGGCCTGGAGTTTGACCATGTCATCCTGCCAGGCTTGAGCCGTGGATCTGGGTCGGATAAAAAACCTCTATTGCGCTGGCAGCAACATATTGACGCGTGTAGCGAATCGACGCTGATTATGGCGCCACTGGGTGCCCATGACGAAGACGACGACAGTGTGTACCGCTATCTCAAGTACGAAGACAGCTTGCGAACTGGGCTCGAGCGCACCAGAGTGCTGTATGTCGCCGCTACACGGGCAGTGAAAAAGCTCTATCTCTGTGCAGCCGTAAAGCCCGACAAAGACAAAGGCTGGCAAGCTGTGGGCTCAAATACCATGCTTACGCCGATATGGAAAACCATCGATAGAGGTCTGCAGCAGGGTGTTTACTCGGTGATAGATAGTAATGAACAGGTACCGAACCAGACTCAATCAAATACTCCGTTAAATAGCTCGTCAAGCAATCCGTCAAAAACACAGTCGCACCTACAATCTGGCTTGCGTCATATTCGTCGTCTCGCTGCAGACTACAACCCACCTCAATCACCGCGCAACAACTTGCGTTTAGGCAATACCGAGACACTGCTAGAAAAGGTCGACAGCGACAATTCGGCGCGCTCGACCTACGCCCGTTCGATGGGAACTGTGCTTCATCGAACGCTAAAGCAGATCGCCACTGAAGGACTTGAGCGCTGGCCGCAAGCTCGATTGAGTGAACTGCCTACCGCATGGCGCACCCAGCTAAAAGAGCTCGGCATATTGGCACAACCTGATCAGTTGGACGAGCTGATGACCGCGCTAAACACCATGCTCGGAGATGATTGCGGGCGCTGGATATTGCAGCAACACCAACAGGCTCAGTGTGAACAATCCCTCGGTTATCATTACCCTGAAACTGGTCGCACCGGCACTTCTGTCATCGACCGAACCTTTATCGACGGTGGCGTACGCTGGATTATCGATTATAAGTTTTCTCGGCCCGCAGGTGATGAGTCGATAGAGCAATTTAGCCGACGCCAGATCAATACCTACAGCGCCCAATTGGCACATTATGCAGCACTCTATCGGAGCATGCAGCCAAATGTGGTTCGCTGTGCTCTTTATTTCCCGGAAATCCCTATGTTTATTGAGCTGGAGACCGATTAATCTTCAAAAGTCAGAAGATTTAAGTACAATACCCCTCCCCTTATGAGCAACGTTATTAGTTAGGAAAACGGACATGGATCCCCACGCTGTAGAAAACATTAATATTGAACCACCAGAGGTTCTGATTACGCCCGCCGAGTTAAAGAGCAAGATCCCACTGTCGGATAAAGCTCGCAGCGTTATTGCCAAGGGCCGCTCTGATATTGAAAATATTCTTGCGCATCGTGATCATCGGATTATCGTTGTGGTTGGCCCCTGCTCCATCCACGATTTGAAAGCCGCCCACGACTATGCGACACGCCTCAAGGCGCTGGCAGAGAAAGTCGATGACACATTGTTGATTGTAATGCGCGTCTATTTTGAAAAACCGCGCACCACCACCGGTTGGAAAGGCCTGATTAACGATCCGTTTATGAATGATTCGTTCAAGATTACTGATGGCCTGCATATTGGGCGTCAATTACTGCACGATATTCTTGAAATTGGCTTGCCGACTGCGACCGAAGCACTGGATCCTATCTCGCCTCAATATTTGCAGGATCTGATCGCCTGGTCGGCGATTGGGGCACGCACCACCGAATCGCAAACCCACCGCGAAATGGCGTCAGGCCTGTCTTCGTCGATCGGCTTTAAAAATGGAACAGACGGCAGCCTGACTGTTGCGATCAATGCTCTGCAGTCGGTGGCTAGTCCCCACCGTTTTCTCGGTATTAACTCTGACGGCAATGTCGCCATTATTACCACCAAAGGTAATCCCCATGCCCATGTCGTGTTGCGAGGCGGGAATGGCAAACCGAATTATGACTCCGTAAGCGTTTCGATCTGCGAGCAAGAATTGGTCGCTGCGGGTATTCCGGCAAATATTATGGTTGACTGCAGCCATGCCAATTCCAACAAAGATCATAACCTGCAGCCGCTGGTCCTGGACAATGTCGCCAATCAAATTCTCGAAGGCAACAAATCGATTATTGGCGTAATGCTGGAGAGCAATATCAATGCTGGCAATCAGAAGCTGTCAAGTGACCCAAATGATATGCAATATGGCGTGTCGGTTACTGATGCCTGCATCGACTGGGAGACCACGGAAAAAGCACTTTTTGCCATGGCCGACAAGTTGCGCGACACCTTAAAGACTCGTTAAAACAAAGAAGACCCGTTAGAACCAAGCTCAGCATGCGAGCACTAACATGTTTAGGTCATTCCCCAAGCCTCTGTTCTGCTCGAGATCAGGGGCTTTTTTACCGGCCATATCAGCCCCAAAACGGCTCGCGCTGTAAGCCGCAAAAGGGTATTGTTAAACAAATTTTTTAGCGTCAATTACTCTATGATCAGATTACTTCTACTCGTCGCCATCATCTTCTCAATTTGGTATTGGTGGACAACTGTGACTCGCCTACCGAAAGATAAGCGCCGCGCATTTTTGTGGCGCACAGCGTTCTGGCTAGTGTTGGGTATCTCGGTTACATTGGTCGCAACTGGACGCATGCATTGGCTGGGCGCCGGCCTTGCAGTACTGGTCCCATTGGTTAAAGGATTCTTTACGCTGGGCCTGCGAGCACTGCCGTTTCTCAATATTCTCAGCAGGCTTAAAACCACGCCTTCGCAATTTCGCACCCAGTCACTGCTGGTCGAAGTCAACTTTGCCTCGCGTCAGATGGATGGCGAAATACTCGATGGTAAATTTGCCGGGCGTCGACTTTCCGAGTTGAGCAACACTGAGCTAAGCGAATTAAGCGATGCGCTTAAAACAGACGACCGTGAGTCCTTCGTATTGCTCCAGGCCTACCTGCTGCGCAATGGACAAGCCGGAGAACAACATCAACAGGACAATTATCAATCCGCTAATTTTTCGGAACTCTCGGCTGAAGAGGCGTTCAAAATACTCGGACTCGAGGTAGACGCCTCCAAGGAAGATATTATTAAAGCTCACAAAAGATTGATGCAGCGATTGCATCCTGATCGCGGCGGCAGTGATTATCTCGCCGCCAAGATCAACGCGGCCAAAGATAAACTAGTTTGAGCGCCAGTTTCCTCACAGCAGCAGACTAACTTTAATCCAACTCAGCAGCGCTTACCTGCGAGGCTTTATTGAGACGCTATGCGCCACACCATTCAACAGTCTGATTCCGAAAACACCCTCAACTGGAAAATAGTTCAGCTAATCTGGCCCTATCTGCTGGAATATAAATCTCGAATCGTTATCGCCTTGGCATGTCTGGTGCTGTCCAAGGCGGCTAGTGTCTACGGCCCCTTTCTGCTGAAATATATTGTCGACGCACTCAGTTTGGAGGGGGTCGGTCAAGGTCGCAGCCAGGCACTGGTTTTGGTCCCGGTGGGTTTGGTTCTGGCTTATGGGTTTGCTCGTTTCTCGATGATTATCCTCGGCGAAATTCGCGATACAGTATTTGGCCGCGTGACCGAGCGCGCCATGCGCCGGGTGGGTCTAAAGGTCTTCGTTCATGTTCACAGTCTTGACCTTGATTTTCATCTCAATCGTAGAACAGGCGGTCTAGCGCGAGATATAGAGCGTGGCACAACTGGTATCAGCTTTTTGATGCGCTTTTTTGTCTTTAATATTGCACCTACGTTAATCGAAATAGGTCTGGTTATCGGACTCTTGTTTTATAACTATGGCATCGCCTTTGCCGTCATTACCCTGACATCGGTTGTTCTGTATATCCTCTTTTCTATCGTTACAACTGATTGGCGGACACGGTTTGTGTGCGAGGCCAATCGAGCCGACTCAGCAGCCAGTACCAGAGCGATCGACAGTCTGCTGAATTACGAGACCGTTAAATACTTTACCAATGAAGGGTATGAGTCTCAGCTGTATGATGACGCCCTCGCTGATTGGGAGTCGGCACGACGCAAAAATCGGCTATCGCTTTTAACTCTTAACAGCGGTCAGGCGCTGATCATCACCGTCGCCATGACAATGATGATGTGGTTGGCTGCTCAGCGAGTGACCCAGGGCAGTATGACCATAGGTGACTTTGTGTTGATTAATGCCTTTATGATGCAGTTGTTTATGCCGCTTAATTTTCTCGGCTTTGTCTACCGCGAGATAAAAGGTTCGCTGGCCAATATTGAAAATATGTTTCAACTTATGGATCTCAGCAGCAAAGTAAAGGATGTGCCAGAGGCTTCAGAACTTTTCGTTAGCCAGGGCCATATTCAGTTTGATCAGGTTGCATTTCACTACCAGCCAGATCGCGAAATTCTCAAGCGGATTAGCTTCGAAATTAAACCAGGTGAAAAAGTCGCGGTGGTAGGCGCCAGCGGCGCCGGAAAATCGACCCTCGTAAAACTACTCTTTCGATTCTACGACCCAACCTACGGCTCTATCTCCATCGATGGACAGGCGATTGACCGCGTTACTCAGCATTCATTGCGTGCGGCGATCGGCATTGTGCCCCAGGACACTGTGTTGTTTAACAGTACTATTTTCGACAATATTCGTTACGGCAAACCCGATGCCAGTGATGATGAAGTGCATGCCGCCATCCGGATGGCCCATCTGCAACACTTCATCGAGCAACTGCCTGAGGGTGTCGATACCTTGGTCGGTGAGCGTGGATTAAAGCTTTCTGGAGGCGAGAAACAACGTGTCGCAATCGCCAGAACACTGCTGAAAAGGCCGCCTGTTTTACTTTTTGATGAGGCTACATCATCCCTCGACAGTAAGTCCGAACGTTCAATTCTGGCAGCGTTGCGTGAGATTTCCGAGGGCCACACCAGTCTAGTTATCGCACACCGACTGTCGACTATTGTCGACGCCGATCGAATTATTGTGCTCGATCAAGGCGCGATTGTTGAGCAAGGAACCCATGAGCAGTTACTCGCCGAGAGTGGTCACTACGCCGAGCTGTGGTCGGCACAACGCAAGCAGAACGTACAATAATCTGTTACTAAGGCTGACTTAAGAACCAGAAATTTGCGCTCTACACTTTGCAAAACTGGTCGTATTAGGGGTTTTAATGTTAACCAGTCCGCACTTTCAACCTCGATTAGTTGCAGCAAAAATGCCAAATCATAGAATCTCCCCAATTGCTGTTATTACCCAAAACAGAAATCGCGCTAGAAATACCATCTCGTCACGGGTTTCTTTTGAAAGGATCAGTAGAAAGCAGGATATCTTAATTAACGATATCTGAAAGCGAGTTTGATAAGTGTCGGCAGGTTGCTGACAGGGAGCTTAAACGGAATGATCGTCATATCAAAAACCATTGGTCGACTTATCGCTGCAGCAGTATTGACTGTTACCGCAAGCACTTCGGCAGTTAGTGAGACAGTTGAAATCAGTTATCAGAGCCTCGGCACATCAACCACTCTCGACCTCCCCACCAAAATCGGATCTGTTCCTGCAGGTCTTATTGAAGTGACTGCAGATGGTCACACGACCGCTGCTTTGAATACCACTCAAAGTGACTCAAACGCCAGTTGGTCAGCAGAAGTGAATACTTTTCTGGATATCCAAAACGGCGCCGGAAAATACAATCGTGGCAAGAATGATGAAAAAAAATATGCCAAGGCAGGTTATTTGTTTAGCCTTCTCGATTTCTCGGACACGCTGAGTGAAACAGCAGCCCAATACAATGCACTGATTAATTACGTGATCTGGGAGATTATGGGGCAAGGCGGCGATAAACAATCGACTCACCGGTTAAAAACTCAGGCGAGTAGCAATAGAGACTATGAATGGTTAAAAACTCATGCCAAACAGAATAAAGATTTTGACTGGTCCAGCACCATGGTTGTTTACACTGAATCCGGCACCCGTAATCAAGAGTTTTTTGCGCCACTGCCACCGATTGCGACACCCATTCCCAGCGCGCTGTTTTTGTTTTGATCCATGGCGCTCGGGCTGCTGGGAATTCTAACTCGCAAGCGAATCCGCTGAGCCGTCAATAAGATATTGCTCAAATTTCAACCGCAGAGCAAATAAAGTGTATATAGCGTCCGAGCCACTTAAAGGGCTCTTTACGAGAATGACGCAGCTCCATATCAATCACTGCCGCGGCATCCATATGACCACCACGCAATGTCGTAACATAGTCATGGAAGACTCTGATGCCACTACTGTAATCAGTTTGCAGCCCTGATAACCCTATCCACTCTTGTACCAAATCTCGCTGCAGAGGAGTGCCTGGAGTCAGACTGCCCGAATCTGCGCTAAACTCAGCGTCCAGAACATGGAAGTTGCCTCGAATCAGATTCCGATAGATCAATGCATTGTGGTTGTAAAAGGTTAACGACAATCGACCTTTAGGTGTCAGCCAAGACTGCAGTGACCCTACCAGCAATTCCGGCTCAGCCAGCCACTCCATCAATGCATGGCAGAATACCAGATCAAATTTTCCCAGCTCGTGACGTTCGTAATCAAGGCTTTGATATGGCCCGTGCAGCCAGGTGATCTTATCTATTACCCCGGCATCTGATGCAGCCTCTTGTGCAGCCTCAAGCATCTTCTCTGAGAGATCGTTGTAGACCACCTCATGCCCCAAGCTGGCCAGGCGGATACTCAATTGGCCGAGGCCAGCGCCGACATCCAATATACGCAGAGGTGGCTGAGTCTCGATGTTGGGTATCACGGCCAGTAGATCACGCCAGATAACCGCCAGCCGGATATCTCCTTTCAGGCCACCGTAGACCTTGCGCGCAAACTTCTCGCTGAGATCATCAAAATTTCTGTCATTTATAGGTTTCAAGTAGCTCTCTTTTATTATTAAAGCGCGCAGATTCAGCACCCGCGAAAGCCGGATATTAACCTTAATCTGTCGCCGCTGATATAGCCTGCAGCCGCTTTGATCATTACAATGGGGACCTGTTAAAAAGGGTCTCGTCATGTCGCAACAGTCCAGCAGTAACTTATCCGCCACGGTCCAACTCACCCAAGAGCTAATTCGTCGGCGCTCGGTGACACCGGACGACTGTGGCTGTCAGCAAGTTATGATTGAACGTCTGACTGCGATTGGTTTTCATATCGAACAGCTGCGATTTGGTGATGTGGACAATTTTTGGGCCGTGCGTGGAGACAGCGGCCCTACCCTGTGCTTTGCCGGTCACACCGACGTGGTTCCGACTGGTCCTGAGGAAAACTGGCAGCAGCCGCCATTTGATGCAACGATTATCGATGGCCATATCGTTGGCCGCGGTGCAGCGGATATGAAAGGTTCACTGGCGGCAATGATCGTGGCTGTGGAACAGTTCGTCGGCGAACATCCACAGCATAATGGCCGCATCGCCTTTCTGATTACCAGTGATGAAGAAGGGATTGCGGTTAATGGCACAGTTAAAGTGGTCGAGTGGCTGCGACAGCAAAACCAATTGCCTGAGTGGTTTCTGATCGGTGAGCCCTCGAGTACCAACCAGTGTGGCGATACGGTCAAGAATGGCCGTCGCGGATCACTTGGCTGCACATTGACCGTTAGAGGGCAACAGGGACACGTAGCCTATCCTCATCTGGCCGATAATCCAGTGCATCGGGCAGTTCCCGCGCTGACTGCACTGTCCAGCGAAGTCTGGGATAACGGCAACGCATTTTTCCCGGCTACTAGTTTTCAGATTTCCAACATTCAAGCCGGCACAGGCGCTACTAATGTGATTCCAGGTGAATTGGAAGTGGAATTCAATTTCCGTTTTTCAACAGAGTTGACCGAGCAGCAGATTATTCAGCGCACCGAACAGATACTGGATCAGTACAAATTGGATTATTCGGCGGACTGGAACCTCAGCGGGCACCCATTTTTAACCGCTGAAGGAGAGCTGGTAAGTGCCACCGTCACCAGTATAGCCGAGGTTACCGGGCTCGATACCGAGCTCTCAACCGCTGGAGGAACCTCTGACGGGCGCTTTATCGCTCCGTTCGGTGTGCAAGTTGTTGAACTTGGCCCAGTCAATGCCAGCATCCACAAGATTGATGAGAACACCAGCATCGAGGGTCTCAATCAGCTGACACTTATCTATCAGGCTGTCCTAACCCAGTTACTGCAATAGCGACCTCAATATGGGCCCTGTCAATTTAGCGCTGTATATCTCGACCATTCTTATATGGGGGTCGACCTGGCTGGCGATCACCTACCAGTTAGGTGAAGTTGATCCGATTATTTCAGTTATCTATCGCATGGCACTGGGCTCGGTGCTGCTGTTTATCTGGTGTTGGCTAAAGAAGATTCCGCTGTTGCTCAGCACGCAGAATCACCGCTATCTGTTTGCCCAAGGTTGTCTGCTTTTTGGTTTTAATTACTGGACCATTTACTGGTCTGAGGTCTACCTGCCAAGTGGTATTGTTGCGGTAATTTTTTCCCTGTTAGTCTTCTTTAATATTATCAACGGACGGCTGTTCCTTAACTATCCGGTGACTTTGCCAACCGTAATCGGTGGCATTGTCGGACTAACCGGAATCAGCATGCTGTTCTATCCCGAGATAGCCAATTTTTCCGCTGCCGACGGGGCTCTGATCGGTTTTGGGTTGGCCTTTATATCCGTCGTGGTTGCCTCACTTGGCAATATTGTCGCCACGCGCAATGGCAACACCGGGATTTCGGTGTGGGCGATCAATGCCTGGGCAATGCTCTACGGCTCTTTGGTCTTAACGCTGATAGCATTGGCAACCGGTGCTGAGTTCTCCTACGGCAGTACTCTTGAATATACCCTGTCGCTAATCTATCTGTCTGTGTTCGGTACCATTCTCGCGTTTGGCGCCTACCTAAAATTACTGATCAATATCGGCCCCAGTCGTGCTGGTTATAGTTCTCTGATTATTCCCTTTGTGGCTATTATCCTGTCGACTGTCTTTGAGAACTATCAATTGACTGTGCTGGCTGCAGCTGGCTTTGCTTTGGTTGCACTGGGGAACTACCTGATTCTCGCGCGGCGTTAGTGCTGCTGACAAACTACCGGGCAACAACCCAGACAAGGAATACGGAAATGAAAAACAAAAATCCAGCAACCGGTGTAAATCAAAATCTTCATGCCTACCCCAATGTACGCCGGGAAAACATCCGTTACCGCGATACTGACAGACAAGGCCATGTTAACAACGCTGTGTTCTCGACGTTTTACGAATGCTCGAGGGTCGCGGTCCTGTTCGACCCGGAGCGAGATCTTGTTAGTCCACAACGACAATTTGTGATTGCCCGCTCGGAGATCGACTTTCTGGCGGAGGTGACCTGGCCGGGACATGTTGATATTGGCATGTGTATCACCCGTGTAGGCACTAGCTCTATCGTCGCGGAGCAAGCTATTTTCCAGAATGGTGTCTGTGCCAGTACCGCAAGGAGCATAATGGTGTTGATGGATACCACAACCCGCAAATCGACTCCCCTTCCCGAGCATATTCTGCAATCAATTGCTGATTTAAAGGTTGTCAGCTGAGCAATCAGCCGGGAAGCTTTTTCAGCGTGTAAATATCGTAGCGCGTGGATTTTCCTTTAAGCGAATAGCTTGGTTTAGCCTCAGCTAGAAAGCCAGCCCCCGCTGGGCGTTTGACTACAACTCTATATTGAGCAACTGTCAGAGCGTTGTTGAGCAATGCATCCGAATCGTTGTCTGTGCCCACAATCTGGTGGAACGCCTGCATCTCTTTTTTGACTTTGGCTGACTTCTTGCGCAGAGGAAACATAGGGTCAATATAAACCACATCGGGCTGCACGCTCGCAGATTCTGAATCATCCGAGCAGTTGGTCAGACGATCAACAAGCACTTGAAGATAATCACTGGAAGAAGCTTGCAGTAAAGATAGTCGCGCCATAATCAGACCCAGCTCAGAATCATACAGCCCTGCTGCCGTGCCACGCTCAATGCCGTCAGCGAGGAGGCTGTGAACAATCGGGTTACGCTCCAGCAAGGTCACGTTGCAGCCCAGCGTCGCCAATACAAAGCCATCTGCGCCGAGGCCGGCGGTGAGATCCAGAACACTGGGCGTAAACTTTCCGGATATCCCCACCGCCTTGGCAATCGCCTGACCATTTCCGCCGCCATAGTGGCGCCGGTGGCTGTGTTCTCCGGTGGAAAAATCACAGCGAATCGAACCAAAGCCCTTAGCCACTGAAGGGACCAGAGCCAGACCTGCATCAGAATACTCAAGCAAATAGTCAAATTCTTCATCACCACGGTAAAGTGACAACGACAGCCTTTTTGCCAGCTCGACAGCTCGCCCCTTTAAATCGCCTGAGCTAAAGGCTAGGTAAACAAGCAGCTGACTTAATGGAGGAATCATTTGGGTGCTCATTGGTTACGGCGCTGTAAGGGCTGTTCGAAAGCCGTGATTATAGCGTTACAGTTGTGCCTTCGGGGATCTATAATGTCAGCCTAGCTGCACATAAACACTGGGTTATAGTCTTGGTGTTAAAGTCTCGGTTTAGTATCTTGGTTTATAGCTTACCATCCCATCTTTTCACGGAGTTCCAAATGTACATATGGTCTCGTATGTCCTGCCTGCTAGCGTTTATATCTCTGATCCTGATGTTTGGCTGCGAGCGCTACGCAGTCACGTTAAATGAACACCCAGTTTATACGCCAGAGCCTATTTACAGTGGTTACCAGATTGACGATCCGGGTTTTAGAAATTGTGTCAAGCAGGCGCTAGTGGACGGAAAGATCAAACAGCCGGAGGCATTACGAATTCTGAATTGCAGCTATGCAGGTGTGACTCAGATCGCAGGTATTGAGGTATTCTCAAAGCTGACTCGGCTCAACCTGAGTAATAATCAACTAACTGATATTGAACCGCTGTTGTTTCTTGGTGATCTGGAACAGGTTAATTTGGGTGATAATCCGCACCTTAACTGTGACCAGGTGAAGATACTAGAGACTCTGTTACCGCCACCGGACACAATTATGAGTCGCTGTCACTAAATCGCGGTGCAAAAAATAGCCCCATCACAGAAGCTCCGTTAATGCCCCGTGACGGTGCAAAAAAGATACCCACAAAACCTGTGGATAACTTTGTGGATTAATTAGGGATTGGATGCAGCAATGCCCCCAAAAACGGGCAAAACTGTTAGATTGATCAAATTTTAACCAGAACAAAATAACCATATAAAACAGTGTGTTAGCTTTTTAAAACATAAGAATCAATAGCTTACGTAGCTTTTATAAAACTGATTGTAGAAATATCAGCTATCTGTGGAAAAAAACCTGAAATAGTTGTAAAAAAAATACAAAAAGATATTGCAGTGGATAAAAAAAAGTGGTTTGGACTCGACGAGCTAACTCAGGAAACGCTGACCCGCGAGCCCGGCACCGCCCTCCCTGTGCGCTCAGCTCAGCTCGAGCCAACTAAAGCCCTGCTGCTGACAGGCGTAATGCAGATTTTGGACGCTGCTGAGTACCGGTTCTACTGCCCGCTTTACTTTCTCTAGACTGTTATTCTTCTCACTGATATGACCGATTACTAGCTGCTGTATCCGTTTCTGGTCGATGTTGGAAATCAATTGCGCGGTTTGCTGGTTATTCAGATGCCCCCAAGGCCCGGCGACCCGGTCTTTGAGAAACTCGGGATAGCTTCCCGCATAGAGCATATCGAGATCATGGTTAGCCTCGATCAGCAATCCGTCGCAACTCGCGTAGAGCGTCTCAATATGCGGTGTCAGGGAGCCGACATCAGTCAAAATACCAAACTGGTGCAGTTCACTGTTGAACAGATACTGAACTGGCTCCCGGGCATCATGGGGAACCGGCACCGGGGTGACCACAAGATCGCGGATCTTGAACGGGGTGTGGCTATCGATAATCTGAAATGGAAAAGTCGTATCTTCAGCCGTACGACTGCGCAGACAGCCGGCCGTAACATAGACATCAATCCCATATCGCTTGGCAAGCGGCACCACTCCTTTCCAGTGATCACTGTGTTCGTGGGTGACCAGAATAGCATCGAGGTCTTGCGGCGCTTTCCCCAGCTTCGCCAGCCTCTGGGTGGTGTCACGGATTGAAAACCCGCAATCGATCATCAGGCAGGTGTTGCGCCATTCAACTAGCGTCGAGTTGCCCTTGCTGCCACTTCCCAGAGATGCAAAGCGCATAGACTCAGTTAACCTTGGATAACAGGTTTAATACAATTGCATTGCCACCTGCGATTACCGTCAGGAAGATCAAGACATATTGCCACGTAGAATTTTCAGTAGGCGCAGAGCTTCTGCTTTATTGACACCCTGCCCATCAGCACCGACAACCCTGATTTCAACATTGGCGCCGACGGTTTCCACCAGCACGCGATAGTTCACCTCGAGTCGCTCAGCGCTGTCAGACTTGCCACCAAACCAGCGAGCAAAGAAGCCAGGATCCTCTTCAAGCTCTTTGGTGTAGTTGACATAGATAACGCCTGCCGAGCGATTCTGATCGACATTGGTAAATCCACCGCGATCAGTGGAGTAAATAATCGACGCCCAGGTTCGATCAAAACTCAGTTTAGCGCGAATAAACGGATCCGTTACTTCCGGTGAAATCACCTCAACCTTGGCCTCACCACCAATATCCTGTGCTAACAGAGAGACACTGGCATACTCCTGAGAGCCGGCCAGCTCATTGGCTATCATGCTGATCATCTCCTGTTCCCGCTCGTCACTATCAGACGTCTGCGGCCAGTCCGCTTGATCTTCCATGGAGCGCGGTGCCTGATTGTGGATGGCAGTTATCTCACTACTATCAATCTGCACGCCAGGAGAAATCTTAAACCGGAAACGGTGTGAGTTCTCCTCGTCGGAATTAAATTTCACCCACACACTATCGATGACACCGCTTGAACCATCTGCGCGCGCCGCTGGAATACCGCTACGATTCAGCAGATTGCGCACACGGGGCCAGACTTCACTGGGGGGAATATTAATCAGAATCCAGCGACGGCCCTCAAGGCTCTGAATCTTTACCATTTGCTCAAAGGTGTTGACCGATGCAGGTTGTGGACGCGGCACTTCAAACTCGATCAATTCAACGCTTGTAACAGGAATCTGCGGAATCGGGTAAATTTCACCCAAAGCCGTACTATCCATGCCGTTGGGCACCACCGTTACCGCGGTTTCCTCTGCCAGCAAGTAGTCATTGCTGCGATCGCGTATACCGAGCCAGCCACATCCGGTTAAACTCAGAATAACAACTATATTCAGGGCGTTGATTAATCGTTTCATTGTTACTGTTAACTCATTAATGGGGTTAAAAAATTACAGAAGTCCGGCACTGCGCATGGCAGCACGAACCCGTTCGTGATGTTGCTCACTTAGTTCTGTCATCGGCAGCCGCAGAGAATTGCTCATCAACCCGAGTTCAGCTGCCGCCCACTTGACTGGTATTGGATTAGCTTCAACAAACAGATCACGGTGCAATGGCGCCAGGGTGCTGTCCAGCAGCAACGCTTTTTCGTTGTCACCATCCAATGCGGCTGCGCACATCTGCGCCATGAGCCTGGGTGCAATATTTGCTGTGACTGAAATATCACCATGGCCACCCATCAGCATCAGCTCTCTGGCCGTGGCATCATCGCCGGAGTAGATAGCGAAGTCTTCAGGGCTCTCCGCGATTAGAGTTCCAGCACGCTGAAGATCTCCAGTGGCTTCCTTGATGCCGATAATATTATCGATCGCACTGAGACGAAGAACAGTATCCGGCAACATATCGCAGGCGGTACGGCCAGGTACATTGTAGAGAATTTGATCTATAGCCACGGCCTCGGCAATAGCCTTGTAGTGAAGGTAGAGCCCTTCCTGGGTCGGTTTGTTGTAATAGGGCGTTACCGACAGGCAGGCATCCGCGCCGGCCTCTGCTGCAGAGCGCGTCAAGACAATCGCTTCACGAGTCGAGTTTGCCCCTGTGCCAGCAATAATTGGAATTCGCCCTGCCGCTTGCTGAACCACAACACGAATAACTTCGGCGTGTTCGGAGACGCTTAAGGTCGCCGATTCGCCGGTCGTGCCCACTGCAACAATACTGTCTGTGCCCTGCTCAATATGCCAGTCAACCAGTTTCTTCAGCGCCGCCCAATCAACCTCTTTGGACTCCGCTTGCATGGGTGTCAGCAGTGCAACAATGCTTCCAGTAATCATTTACAACTTCCTTAACTGCGATTCGGTAAAAAACACATCATGGTACTGATGGGCCCTGAGTGACACAAGCGAAACTGTGATCTAAATCTTGCGGCGACGTTTGTTTCTCGCGGGCAGATTATAGACGTCCTGTTCTCCTGGAGGACGATTTTTGAAGCGCCGGTGGACCCAGAGATATTGTTCTGGACAGAGACGAACAAACTCCTCGATAAGCCGGTTAATTCTGCTGGCATCGATCAGATCATCCCCCACCGGAAATTGCTCAAGCGCAGGTAAAACAGTGATTTTATATCCCTGGGAACCAGGCAAGCGCACATGGTTAAAAGGTACGACTGCGGCGCCGGTTTTCTCGGAAAATCTCGCCGTAGCGTAAACCGTAGCCGCCTCTATCCCAAAAAATGGTGCAAACAGGCCCTGCTTTAAACCGTAATCTTGATCCGGCCCATACCAAAGAGAGCGACCATTTTTCAAAGCCTTTATAGTGCCGCGGACATCGCGGCGTTCGTATACAACGCAGTCTCCTTTGGCCTGATGCAACCGACCTCTGGCCTGCAGAAAGTCGTAGACCGGATTGCCATGGGCACGATACATCCCATCCATTTCCCAGACCGATGCCATGGCCGCTGCGCCCACTTCCAGCGTGGTGTAATGAATACCCAAAAGCATGACGCCGCGGCCTTTGACTGCCTCGAGATGCTCCAGCCCTTCAAACTGAAGCAGTTTGGCAAAGCGCTTTTTCGACCACCACCAGGCTATTCCCACCTCCATCAATGCAATGCCGCTATTAATAAAGTTGGCTCTTAGCATCGCTTGCTGCTGAGCCTGGCTTAACTCTGGAAAACAGATCTCAATATTGCGTCTGGCAATTATTTTTCGACGACTTGGAAAGCTGTAAACCAGAAGACCAATTGCTTTACCCAGCGCCAGCAGAACCGGGAAAGGTAACTGAGTAACCAGCCTCCACAGCCCAAACGCGAACCAAGTCGGCCAGTAACGCGGATGTAACAGTAAAGGCCTGAACTTGATCGCTTTTGAACTCATAAACAGATTCGTCTTTTATGCAGGCTAAACAAGGTTGGCGATAGGCACGTCAGTGGCCACATCAGCTTCGTAGTCAACACCGTCAATATCAAAGCCAAACAGGCTCAGGAACTCATGTTTGTAGCCTGCAAAATCGGTTAGTTCTGAGAGGTTTTCCGTGCTGATTTTGGCCCATGATTCAGCTACGGCCGACTGAATCTCAGGTCGTAGCTCAAGCTCATCGACCCGCAGTCGACCAATATCGTCAAGCCGAGGATCTGTATTGTAAAGGCACTCGCCAAATAATCTGTAGAGCTGCTCGATACAGCCCTCATGGCTGCCATCGGCCTTCATCTCTTTAAATAGCATCGCTAGATAGAGCGGCATAATCGGAATGGCGGAACTGGCCTGGGTAACCACGGCCTTGAGCACCGACACCCGCGCATCGCCACCCGTGACTGCGAGTTTGTCTCGAATTGCCAACACGCGCTTGTCGAGATCTTTCTTGGCCTGACCAATGGTCCCATCCCAGTAGAGGTCCCACGTCATTTTTTCACCAATATAGGTAAACGCGGTGGTTTTGGCACCTTCGGCGAGAACGCCGGCATCATCCAACGCATCGATCCACATCTGCCAGTCTTCGCCACCCATTACTGCAACTGTATCGGAAATCTCCTGCGGGTTAGCCGCTTCGAGACTAAACTCCTGAATCACTTCTTTGTCAGTATTGATGCCACGCATGGTGATATCTTTACCCACAGGCTTGAGTGTTGAGTTAAATACTTCACCCGTTTTCGGGTGCTGACGACGCGGTGCAGCGAGACTGTAGATCACCAGGTCAACCTGCCCCAAATCGTTTTTGATGGTCTCGATGGTCTTGGCTTTTACCTCATCGGAGAAAGCATCACCATTAATACTCTTTGCATACAGGCCATCCTGCTCCGCATATTTGTGGAACGCCGCCGAGTTATACCAGCCGGCTGTACCGGGTTTGGTGTCGGTCCCGGGCTTTTCAAAAAAGATTCCAAGAGTCGATGCGCCACTGCCAAACGCTGCGGTAATTCGTGCCGCCAGACCATAGCCAGTCGATGAACCAATGACCAAAACACGCTTTGGTGCCACTACGGGTGGCTGAGACTTGATGAAGTCGATCTGATTCTTAACATTGGTGTCGCAACCAACAGGATGGGTAGTAATACACATAAAACCGCGAACGCGGGGCTTGATTATCATTATGAAGTCTCCGTACTTTAACCGAATCGATTTTGAAGCCGGCAATGATACCTTACTGGCAATCTTTCCCCAAAAAAAATAACCTTACAACGTCTCTCCTCTCGGCGAATGCAATCCTTATTAAGGTTTCGGCGGATATTTTTTGATTGACCTAAACCTCTCCAGCCCCTCGCAGCGTACAATGCGAAATCCATCTAAAATCGAGCGCCCAATTTGGAACAATCCAACCTCAAGTACCCTTTTCTTCGTCCTGAATTTATTCAGGCGCTTGAACTGAGTGGCAGCGCCTGTCAAGAAACCGGTTGGGCTCCGATTCACTTGTCTCTTCAGCGCCCTCAGCTGGAACAACAGACCACAGCGCGTATGCCTCTGTATTTGAAAGAGCACTCCATGGGCGAGTATGTCTTCGACTATGCTTGGGCCAATGCCTACCACCAGAACGGTCTCGACTATTATCCTAAACTGGTTACCGCTGTTCCGTTTACTCCGTCTGTGGGCCCCAGAGTGGAGGCGGAACAGCCGTTGACCTACGAGGAGTGCACTCAGCTTGTTGATGAAGTGATCGCCGTAGCAGGGGAAACTGGTGCCTCGAGCTGGCATTTTTTATTCCCCGACGCCGACCATTTGGCGTTGTTTTCCAGTCCGCGTCTGCTCCAGCGTAACGGTGTTCAGTACCACTGGCACAATCGCGGGTACGGTGAGTTTGGTGATTTTCTCGCGACCATGAATTCGCGCAAACGCAAGATGGTACGCAAAGAGCGAGCCGATGTTCTCAACCAAGGGCTGCGCATCAGTGTCGAGCTCGGAGCAGAGATCAGCGCGGATATCTGGCGACTCTTTTATCAGCTCTACGAGCGAACCTATATCAAGCGCAACGGCAGCCGCGGTTATCTCACAGAAGATTTTTTCGCCCGTATTGCCGCGAGCATGCCCGAACAAATTGCCATGGCGGTGGCCTGGCTAGGTGATCAGCCGGTGGCCTGCGCGCTATACTTTTTTGATAGTGAGACGCTCTATGGGCGTTACTGGGGAAGCCTAGATGAATTTCCCTACCTGCACTTTGAGCTCTGTTACTACACCGGAATCGAGTTTGCTATCAGTCGCGGGTTGCAGCGGTATGATGCCGGCGCTCAGGGCGAGCACAAAATCGTGCGCGGATTTGAACCCATTGAAACTCACTCACTGCACTGGATACAGCAGCCACAATTTCGCGATGCGATCGCACGGTTTTTAATCGAAGAAAAGACGGCGGTGGCTAAGCATATCGACGCTGCAGCGCAGATGCTGCCCTACCGACAACAACCGTTACAACAGTAACCGCTGAAAGGTTACCAGCTTCCGGTGTTGGGCATAGACGCCCAGGGTTCTTGCGACGGCAGTGAATCACCAGCCTGAAGCAACTCAATCGAGATATTGTCTGGCGACCGAACAAAGGCCATATGGCCATCGCGGGGTGGGCGATTGATAATCACTCCGGCATCCATCAGGCGCTGACAGGTGGCGTATATGTCGTCGACTCGATAGGCGAGATGACCGAAGTTTCGGCCACCATCATAGTCTTCCGGGGCACCCTCTTCTGGCGGCCAGTTATAGGTCAACTCAACCAGAGGCGCCTTGTGCTCGCGCGCCTTTTCAATATCATCCGGCGCGGCGAGAAATACCAGAGTAAATCGCCCTTGTGGCACCTCTGTGCGGTAGACCTCGACTAAGCCAAGAGCAGTACAGTAAAACCCGAGGGATTTTTCTAAGTCGGTCACCCGCACCATAGTGTGAAGATATTTCATTGTTCCCCCTCTGCCCCTTTGCTGATTAGATTCCTGACACTTTTATAGAGCCAGATAACGGATATCGCTGAGCAACTGCACCAAATAGGTCATAAAGCGCCCGGCATCGCCGCCGTTGATCGCGCGGTGATCATAGGACAGCGCCAAGGGCAACATCAGTCGCGGCGTAAACTCAGTGCCATTCCAAAGTGGTTTGATCTGTGATTTCGATACACCGAGAATGCCGACTTCCGGTGAGTTGACGATCGGTGTAAAGCCATTACCACCAATGGCACCGAGGCTAGACAGCGTGAAACATCCGCCCTGCATCTCGGCCGGAGTCAATTTTCCGTCACGCGCCTTTGCAGCCAACACGCTGATCTCGGCCGAGATATCCCAGATACCTTTCTTATCGACATTTTTGATCACTGGAACCACTAAGCCTCGGGGTGTATCAACCGCCATCCCAATATGACAATAATGTTTCTGAATAAAGTTCTGGCCATCGCTCGACAGCGAGCGGTTGAATTCCGGATTGGCCTGAAGTGCCGCAGCGACGGCCTTAATCAGGAATGCTACGGGTGTCACTTTAACGCCGCGCTTTTCGCCCTCAGCTTTGAGGCTTTTACGGAACTCTTCCAGCTCTGTTATATCCGCATCGTCAAACTGAGTTACATGGGGTACATTGAGCCAATTGCGCTGCATATTGGCGGCCGTAAGCTTCTGAATTTTGCTCAGTGCGATCTCTTCGATCTCGCCAAACTGGCTGAAATCGACTGCCGGAACCGGCGGGATACCACTGCCAGCGGATGCTGCCGGTGCAGCTTTGTTCTGCATGACCTGTTTTACAAAATTACTGACATCATCTTTCAATATCCGCCCACGGGGCCCACTGCCCGGCACCTGGCTCAGATCTACGCCCAACTCCCGTGCAATCAAGCGTACGGCTGGGCCTGCATAGATCTCCGACCCAGATGCTACCGGTGGCGTGGATTTAACAGCAGGTGGCTGGGCGGGCTGCCCTGGAGCAGGCTGAGGCGCTCGCACTGGGCTGCTGGACGCCGCAACGGCGTCCGCTGCCGGAGCAGGTGCACTGGCTGCAGGTTTAATTTCGGTATCAGCCGCAGCCGCTGGTGCAGTAGAAGCTGCGGAAGAAGGAGCATCAGAGATCACTTCAAACACTGCCACATTATCACCGGTGCCCAATTTATCTCCCTCGGCGACAAGGATCTTCACTACTTTGCCGGTATGGCTTGAGGGTACATCCATCGTCGCCTTATCCGACTCAAGCACCAAAAGCGTATCGCCCTCATTGACTTCATCGCCGACGGCAACACACACTTCAATAACATCGACCTTATCATCACTGCCAATATCCGGAACCTGAATCGTCAGCTCTTTGAGCGCATCCGACGCTGAAGACTCGACTGCCGGGCTTGCATTGTCATTATGATTCTCGGTTTTTGGCTCAAGTCGTGGCTCAGACTCTGAATCGGGATCAACAGCAAACTGCTCAATAGTCTCGGACTCATCCGCAGAAGAACCCTGCTCGCCAGTGACGCTAACGCTTACCTCAATTTCAGCAATGGCATCACCCACCTTGACGGTGGCTCCCTCTGCAACCAGATATTGGGTAAAAATACCGCTGGCCGGGCTGGGCACATCCATGGTGGCTTTATCGGACTCCAAAACCAACAGTGAATCCTCAACTTCGACCTGATCGCCCGGCTGTAATCCCAGCTCGATCACCTCTACCGTCTCTGCACCACCAAGATCTGGAACTACTACTGTCTGTTTTGTCACATTGGGTCCTTTATACGTTTTTGCCTGAATCGCTATTTTCGTTAACTTTAAACCATCAACGGATTTGTTTTTTCAGGATCGATAGCAAATGATTTAATTGCCTCGGCGACGACTGACGATTTGATCTCCCCTTGATCTGCAAGGGCTTTAAGTGCGGCGACGGTAATAAAGTGGCGATCCACCTCAAAGAAATGTCGCAGCGCTTCACGGCTATCACTGCGGCCAAATCCGTCTGTACCCAAAACGGTCATCGGGTTGGCAATATATTTGCGCAGTTGCTCAGCATAGTTTTTCATATAGTCAGTTGCGATAACCACTGGACCTTCTGCACCATCCAATTGCTCGGAAACATAAGAACGTTTGGGTTTGGCTTCGGGGTGCAACAAATTCCAGCGATCAACTGCCTGCCCCTCGCGGGTGAGTTCGTTAACACTGGTCAAGCTCCAGATGTCTGACTCGACATCGAACGACTCCTTAAGAATTTTTGCGGCCTCACGAACCTCGTTGAGGATCGTCCCGGCGCCCATGAGCTGAACCCGATGTTTGCCCTTAGCACCCTTCGCGAACCGGTACATACCTTTTATAATACCCGCTTCGGCACCCTCCGGCATGGCCGGTTGAACGTAGTTTTCGTTCATGGTCGTCAGGTAGTAGAAACAGTTTTCCTTGTCTTCAAACATTCGTTTGACACCGTCCTGGATTACGACGGCTAACTCATAACTGTACGCGGCATCGTAGCTGCGACAGTTCGGAATCGTGTTGGCCAGAATATGACTGTGGCCGTCCTGATGCTGCAGACCTTCACCGTTAAGTGTGGTTCGACCGGCAGTCGCACCGATCAAGAAGCCGCGGGCCTGACTGTCACCTGCTGCCCAGGCGAGATCGCCGATACGCTGAAAGCCAAACATCGAGTAAAAGATATAGAACGGAATCATCGGACAGCTGCTGGTGCTGTAGGCCGTTGCAAGCGCCAGCCATGCGGACATGGCGCCTGCTTCGTTTATGCCCTCTTCCAGAATGACGCCTTTCTTGTCTTCCTTGTAATACATAATCTGCTGGTGGTCATGGGGCACATATTTTTGGCCTTCAGAGGTATAGATACCGAGCTGACGAAACATGCCTTCCATCCCAAAGGTGCGCGCTTCGTCAGGCACAATCGGTACAATCGAGCTACCGATAGACTTATCTTTAATCAGTGTCGACAGGACTCGCACAAACGCCATCGTAGTCGATATTTCCCGCTCACCGCTACTCTCCAGTTGCTTGGCAAAGGTTTTTAGCGGTGGCGTCTGCATGGCATTGAAGTCAGCCTTGCGCGCTGGCAGCGAGCCACCCAGGGAAGCGCGACGTCTGCGCATATATTCAATTTCCGGGCTGTCCTCAGCCGGACGATAATAGGGTACTTTTTCCAGCTGATCGTCAGCGATCGGAATACCAAACCGATCGCGGAAACCGCGCAAGCTATCAATATCGAGTTTTTTCACCGAGTGGGTGTCGTTCGCCGCTTCTCCCGCACCGCCGAGGCCGTAGCCTTTAACGGTGTGCGCCAGGATAACCGTTGGCTGGCCCTTGTGAGCAGTCGCCTCGGCGTAAGCTGCATAGACTTTATAAGGATCATGGCCGCCGCGATTAAGATACATAATCTGTTCATCGGTCATATCGGCAACCAGTTCGAGCAGCTCGGGGTACTTGCCGAAGAAGTGTTCGCGGGTATAGGCCCCGCCATTAAACTTGTAGTTCTGTAACTCACCGTCACAAACTTCGTCCATGCGTTTAATCAGCAGCCCGGTCGTGTCTTTCTCGATCAGTCGATCCCAATGACGTCCCCAGACGACCTTGATCACGTTCCAGCCAGCGCCGCGGAATACTCCTTCGAGCTCCTGCATAATTTTGCCATTGCCACGCACAGGCCCATCGAGACGCTGAAGATTGCAGTTGACCACAAAGATCAGATTTTCAAGCTGCTCGCGACCGGCAAGAGAGATCGCGCCGAGGCTTTCCGGCTCATCACACTCTCCATCGCCAAGGAAGGCCCAGACTTTGCGATCACCCCGCGCGACCAATCCACGCGCTGACAGATAACGCATAACGTGCGCTTGATAGATTGCCTGAATCGGGCCAAGCCCCATAGATACCGTTGGGAACTGCCAGTAATCAGGCATTAACCAAGGATGCGGATAGGACGATAAGCCGCCACCATCGACTTCACGACGGAAATTATCCATCTGCTCTTCGCTAAAGCGACCTTCAAGAAACGAGCGGGCATACATACCGGGCGCGCTGTGGCCTTGGAAGAAAATCAGATCGCCGGGGTCGCCGCCCTCCGGGCCGCGGAAGAAGTAGTTGAAGCCGACGTCATAGAGCGTAGCAGCCGAGGCGAAACTGGCGATATGCCCGCCGATACCTTCGCTTTTCTTATTCGCTCGCATCACCATAGCGAGTGCATTCCAGCGGATAATCGAGCGGATACGTCGCTCCATAAACAGATCGCCGGGCATACGCTTTTCACGGTTCGCTGAAATCGTATTGCGGAATGGTGTCGTGACCGATGGCGGCAGCTTTATGCCCTGATCACTGGCATGGGATTGAAGCTGACTGAGCAAAAAATTTGCGCGCTCATCACCATGAATTTTGTAAACCGCATCGAAGGCTTCAAGCCATTCCTGCGTCTCAAATGGATCTAGGTCCTCTGTCATTCTTCACCAACCAGTTGTCGATTTAATGGTTTCCTGCGAGCCCGTCGCGACCGGCATCAGCCGAGACAGATATCAGGAAAAATAAGCCCGCAATCTTAATGTAGCTAAACTACAAAATCAATGTCATATGGATATTTTAAAATTCAATTCCTCAACACACTACACTGCTAAAATAGATACAACCAATTGATATAAATACAAATTTGTCACTTTAAAAAAAGTTAGTGTAACTACAAAATTTCTCGATACGGCCGATATCTAAAATTGATACTCATAAACCGACCCCAGTTTGCGCAAATCGTCAAGAATGCTCTGCTGATCATCATTAACTGTCTTGACCAGCAGCGCCCTGCGCTGCTCACCTGTGACTTCGTCATAAGCAGCCGTCAGGCTTTCGATGGTCGATGCGGAGACCTGTTCAGCAAGTCGCTCACGGAAATCGAAGTCGTTGTATCCCAACTCGACCGATTCCATAAAGCGGCCGTTGAGCTCGGCAAGATTCTTCGGCGTTTCTTGAAGATTACTTAACACCGAGTTTTTATACCGCAGCAAATCCGCTTCAGTCAGGTTTGCCACCTGCTCACGATAGGTACTCAAAAACTGGTTAAACTCTGCTTCAAGCGCTGTTTCATCGGCGCTGTGAGACTGCACGATCATCGCCAACCCCGGAATGCGCAAGTGATTGCTGGCAAACGCGAACACCACATAACCCAACTGCTTCTCTGTCCTCAGGCTGGTGTAGAACGGCGACGACAACATTTCCCCGAGCAATAGCATCTGTGCGCGTTCGACGAGGCTGTCATCGCGACCTTGCATATACAACATCACTGACGCATCGGCATGATCCATAGCCACCTGACCACGAACTTCTCCAACCTCCAGCTTCGCCACACTCTGCCTTACAGAAACACTTTTTAACGTCGTCCAGTCAGATAGCCTCGCTACGATCTGCTCTGCAGATCGGCGTTGATGGTTGCCACTAATCAACACCTTGAGGCCGGCATTGGCCGTAACACCTTCAGCAAATGCCGCCAGCTCGGTCATAGAAACGGCTGCCACAGCATCGGCTTTTTGCAGCGGAGTCCACTGCCCCTTAAGCATTGAATAGACGCCCGCCAAAACCTGACGGAACGGGTATTCTCTTGAGAAGTTACGCATATCTCGGGACAAACTCTGTTGGATGCGCTGAAACCGCGCCTCGTCCCAATCTGGACGGGCAAGTGCCGCCAAAATGTCCTCGAGCAGCGTTGCCTGCTTGTCGGAATAGCCGCCGACTATGATAGAAACACCCGTATCCATCGCCCGCAGAGAGAAGCTCAGGCCCGCCTCAAGAGCGGGATAAGACGCCGCACCCAGCTGGTCTTCAATATAGGCGAGATACAGCTGTAGCCTGGAGAAGGCCTCTACAGAATCCAGGCCCGGCACTTGAAACTCGGCAATAATGTGTGCCTTGGGTACGCCGTAACGGATGTCGGGAAAATGCCAGGCAGTTACCGACTCATTGTCCACAATCAACTCCGGAGTCGCATTCATCGCCACCTCACCGATCAGGCTGAGATCATCCGGTATATAGCGGTTGGGCTGCGGTAGCGCGAGATCATCACACAGCGCCGGCGCTCGCCATCTGGCAAGCGTCGCATCGGCGATTTTCGTAACCGAGTATGGCGTTTGATACATAACACTGATTTGATCACCTTCAACTTCAGGCGCAGTCAGCGACAGCAAAAGATTGTCTGGCGTGATAAGCGCGGCGATACGTTTTAACAGTACTGCATCAAAGTCATTCATCACATAATCCGCGCGTAAAACGTCGGCAACCGGATAGCGCTGCATCTTTGATGACAGCGACGTCACATAACCGGCCGGATCGCGCTTCTCCTGAAACTTAAAGGCAATATCGCTAAGCTGCGCAGTTTCCCTATAACGCCATTCTTCAATACCCTGATTAACGATCAGCTCAACGGTGGCAAAAAACATTTCCACAATCTCGACTTGATGATCAATGCCCTCCGGGGTTAGGGAAATATTCGCCGTAAACAACGCACCGCCGCGATCCTCAAGACCCGCCCCAGCAGAAAGACCATTGGCCCAACCCCTGCTTTTCAGCGCTTCCAGCAAACTGCCCTCGCCTTCATGACCAATCAGCGAGCCGATGAAACTAGTAGGCTTTTTTTGCCAATAAGGCAACATTTTAGGCAGAGGAAAGCTCAGACTGAGTTCGCGCGAGTCCTGCAGTGGCTGCAGCGATACCTTCAGTGGCAGCCGCTCCGGTTCAAATAAGGGTGCATCGGGTGCTGCTACATTAACATTCTGATTGGCAACCAGAGTGAAACGCGGCTCCACCATCGCCTGCAGTTCATCAAGGCTCTGATTACCCAATACCACCAGCTTCATAATGTTAGCTGAATAGTACTTTTTATAGATCGCAAGCAGCTCATCTCGCACCGGACGGCCTTCGAAATCAGCTAGCGTCTCAAGGGTGCCAACAGTGAACTTACTCAGCGGGTGTTGAGGATTAACTTGCTCTTGCAACACGTCCTGGCTACGGCGACCATCATCTTTAATTTTTAGCCGGTACTCGGACTCGACAGCATTGCGCTCGCGGTCGACATACTTGGCATCAAACTTAGGCGCACTAAAAAACTGCGCAAAGCGATCCAGCGCAGGCTCAAGATAGGCGGCGTCGATATCAAAAAAGTAATTGGTGTCTTCCAGGCCCGTACCGGCATTATGACTGCCACCGTGTTCGCTGATAAAACTCTGGTACTCACCGGGCTCAGGATATTTCTTGGTTCCAAGGAAAAGCATATGCTCGAGAAAGTGCACCAGACCGGCACGGTCCTGAGGATTCTGGTAGCTGCCAATATAGACGTCCAATGAGGCCGCGGCCTTGTCTGCCGTCGGATCGGAGATCAACAGCACATCCATTTTATTGGCCAGCCTAATATGACGATATTCGCGGTTATCATTGGCGCTGGTAATAATACCCTGGGCCTGTTTTTTACCTTCAGGACCCGAGCAGCCATTCAAAAAAAGCGCGATCACAGTTGCCAAAGTGATAACCCAAAGACTGCTCGAACGTGTGCCAACTGTCTGTAACATACTATTTCCCTTATCGACGTTTGCTCCAACCTGAGATAACAGGCTGTAAGAGCTTTATAATTTTTGGTTACTTAGTTTTAATAATTGTTGGTTGCTTTCTGTGAGGATCTATATCAGCTGCCTTGAGATTCACTCTTGCTGATTTGAGCATCACTCAAATCCAGCGGCGGTTGCAGGCTCAGCTCCTGCTGAGCTCGGCGCGGCCAGGCGTTGAAAACCGCCTTCACCAACGTGGCCAGCGGAATCGCAAAGAACACACCCCAGAACCCCCAGATCCCGCCAAATAGCAACACCGAGACAATAATAAAGACCGGATGCAAATTAACTACTTCGGAGAACAAAATGGGCACCAGTAGATTGCCATCGAGAAACTGAATCACGCCATAACTGATAAACAGCCAAAGAAAGTCGTTACTCAGGCCCCACTGCATGTAGCCCACGAGCAGGACAGGAATAGTCACCACGGTGGCGCCGACATAGGGCACCAGAACCGAAAGCCCCACCAGCAATGCCAGCAGCGCGGCGTAATTTAGCCCGAGCCACAAAAACAACCCGTAGGAAGCCACGCCGACAATCAAAATCTCTATCGCTTTGCCGCGCACATAATTGGCAAACTGCATATCCATCTCAGTCCAGATGGTTCGCATGACTGAGCGCTCCTCCGGCAGTAAATTGGACAGAAACAGCAGCAGCTGGTCTTTGTCTTTAAGCATGAACAGTACCAGCAGAGGGACCAAAATCAGATAGATCATGACGCCGATAATGCTAGGAAAACTGCTGATCGAGAAGGTTAGCGCCTGCTCTACCCAGTTGCCCACTTCCTGAGTAACGCGCTCGCTGATCAACTGAATCTGTTCTGGACTGATGTATTCGGCATAGCGCTCCGGCAGTGTCGTGACCATTTCACGAAAGCGTGCAATCATCTTCGGCACTTCGGCTACCAGCAGCGAAGTTTGACGGCCGATAATCGGAATCAAACCGACGATAACCGAAACAAAACCTGCAATAAAAAGGATATAAGTACTAATCAATGCCAGCGCTCTAGGTACGCCATGACGAACCAGAGTATTAACCACCCCTTGCAGTAAAAATGACAGCACCAAGGCTGCGAAGACAGGTCCCAGAACCACCCCGAGGGTAGCAAACACAACCAACGAGACAGCAAGGATAATCAGCAGCAGTAATGCCTCTTCCGTAGCAAAATACTGTTCGCTCCACTTCTGGAAAATCTTTTTCATCCATTCACCCTTATCAATCGTGTCATCCGTTTGTTATATCTATCAAATAGCAGTTTGCAGTCACACTTATACCACAGGCTGAACTGCTATCTGACCTGAAACTTGTCGATATTTCAACTGTCGAACTAAGCATAATTTTCCGCTACAGTAACAGCCACGCTGGACATGAAGTCTGTGCCCCTCTAAATGACATCGTTGCTGTCAACCAAGCTGTTTAAAAGGACTATCTTGATCAAACTGTCAATCGTCAGACTATTGCGTAATCTGTTGCTCTGTTGCTCCCTGGGGCTAGCCGGCAAGCTGATGGCGGTCAATGATATTGAACTGCCTGTGCTTGGGGACGCGGCATCGGGAATTATTTCCAAGCAACAAGAGTTTGAACTTGGGCGCACCTGGTTAAAAATTTTTCGCAGCCGGGTCAGACCCTACGACGACCCACTGATGCAAATTTATCTCGAGCAACTGCTATACAATCTCGCGACCTACAGTGACCTGGAAGATCCCCGCCTCGAATTAGTTATTGTCAAAAATCCAACTATGAATGCCTTTGCCGTTCCCGGTGGTGTGGTCGGTTTTCACACCGGGGTTTTTGCCTACGCTGAAAACGAAGATCAGATGGCCTCAGTACTGGCTCACGAACTCGCGCATCTTAGCCAAAGGCACTTCGCCCGAGGCGCTGAAGCGCAGCAAAGAAACGCCATGTTCAACATGGCCGGATTGCTTGCCAGCGTGGTGCTCGCGGCGACTGCCGGCGGCGATGCCGCTACCGCTGCAATCGTCACCTCACAGGCACTGAGTATGGATAGTCAACTGCGTTACAGCCGTTCCAATGAGCAGGAAGCTGACCGCGCAGGCCTGGCGACTATGGAACGCGCTAACCGCGACCCCGGTGCAGTAGCCGACATGTTTGCCTCTCTACTTAAAGCAACTCGTTATACCGGCAGCAGGCCACCCGAATTCTTGCTCACCCACCCGATCAGTGAAAAACGCATCGGCGACGCGCGCAATCGCTCAATGGGAACGTCGATGCGCCAGTATGTGCAAAACCCCGAATTTTATTTAATGCGTGCCCGCGCGCTGGTGGCTATGGATCAAACTCCAGCCGTCAGCATCAGTCGCTATAAAAGCGAGCTGGAATCCAACACATTGAGACCTGAGGCCGCCCACTACGGACTTGCACTGGCTTACATTGAGGCGGGTCAACTGCAGGAGGCTCGCCACGAGATGGCCAGGCTGTTGGACACTCAACCGACCAATCTGATCTTTCTATACACCGACATCGAAATCGACATCTTGTCAAAAGACTACTCTAAAGCACTGCTCAGACTGGATCGGCAGCTAGCAATTAACCAGAACAACTATCCGCTTTTGGTGCTTAAGTCAGAGGCTCTATGGCAGGCACATAGATACGATGGTGCCGATGCAGTACTCAGCGCACTGTCGAGAATGCGCTCGGAAGATCCCATGATCTGGTATCGGCTGGCCGAAGTACGAGGGCTGGCAGGTAACATTTCTGGGTTGCATCAGGCCCGAGCGGAGTATTTTATTCTGATCGGCGTATTTGATAAGGCGCGTGAGCAGCTCAGTCTTGCCGCAAGTATGGTTCAGGAGGACTTCAAGCAATCTGCCATTATCCGGCAACGTCTGCGCGATCTGGCAAAAATGGAAGATCGCGCCGAGAAGCTTTAGCTGCCTTGCTGCTCGCGAAACTGCAGCATACGACCGAGGGATGTCATTGCCTGCGCGCCAATTTCCGCATCGACAAACACTTCGTTGCTGCCTTTCTCGAGGGCGGCCAAAAGATTTTCGAGGCCATTCATACCCATCCAGGGACAGTTGGCACAGCTGCGACATGTCGCCCCACTACCGCCTGTTGGCGCAACCAACAACTGCTTGTCTGGCACCGCCTGCTGCATCTTGAAGAAGATGCCTTGGTCCGTGGCGACAATCATTTTTGAGTGCGGTAACTTCGTTGCTGCGGTAATCAATTGCGAGGTTGAACCCACCGCATCGGCAATATCGATAACGGCCTGCGGTGACTCAGGATGGACTAGTACCGCCGCGTCGGGATGTACCGCCTTTAACTCGTTGATACCTTTAGCTTTAAACTCTTCATGGACAATGCAACTGCCATCCCACAGCAACATATCGGCGCCGGTCTGCTTCTGCACATAACCACCGAGGTATTTGTCTGGTGCCCAAAGAATTTTTTCACCCATACTGTCGAGATATTCAACTACCTCGAGTGCAATACTGGATGTAACAACCCAGTCAGCTCTTGCCTTGACCGCAGCAGAAGTGTTGGCATACACCACCACTGTGCGATCCGGATGCTGGTCGCAAAAAGCACTAAATTCATCTGCGGGACAACCGACATCCAGGGAGCACGTCGCCTCTAGTGTAGGCATTAGCACCCGCTTTTCAGGGGTGAGAATTTTTGCTGTCTCACCCATAAACTTAACCCCTGCAACCACCAAGGTCTGGGCACTATGAGTCTTGCCAAAGCGTGCCATTTCGAGCGAGTCCGAGACCACACCACCCGTCTCTTCGGCCAGAGCCTGGATCAACGGATCGGTGTAATAGTGGGCGATTAAAACCGCGTTTTTTTCGATCAGCTGCTGCTTGATGCGAGCCTGAAGCTCGGCAATGCGTTGATCGTCGAGTTCTTCCGGACCCAACCGTACACGGTTGACGTACTCCTCAACCACTTTGCGCTGGTCTGGATTTTCCACAAGCTGCAGTCTATCGCTCATAATCTTTATCTATCTCACTCGAGTCGCAAATAAGATCTCAGTTGAGAGTTGATAGCCAGTAAACTACGGTCACGACAATAATTGTCAGAATCGCAACAGCGGCAATGGCATCTGCCGTGCTATCTTCTTGAGTGAAATCTTTTACCGCGTCGTTGTTTTCATTTGTCATTTTTAGAGCCTTCTCTTTAATGTGTTCAGCCTGCAATACCAGACTGGCTTAACCTGCTGTTTTTGAGCGCGCATTCTAGCAAGCGCTTTAATCCCTGTCGCCTGTTTGCCGCACCCAAAACAGCGGTTTTGCAACCGTTGCCAGTTCTATCAGGGTTAGCGGATATTCCTTAAAGGTAACTCAATATGTCCAAATAGTAATTTAAAAGCCGAGATCCTGAAGCTATGATGACGGCCTTGAAACGACGGCTTCGTCTGTTCTGCTGAAATTTGCTCAATTCCGGCCCTCAGTCGTCCGGAGACAAGGTTAAATCACCCATGTACATCTACGATCAATACGACCAGAAACTGGTCGATGAAAGAGTGGCGCAATATCGCGACCAGACCAACCGCTATCTCGATGGCCAGATCAGTGACGAAGAATTTCTGCCCATCCGACTGCAAAACGGTCTCTATGTGCAGCGCCTCGCTCCTATGTTACGTATTGCTATCCCCTACGGCTTGATATCGAGCAGGCAACTGCGGGCGCTGGCGAATATTTCGCGCAGATTTGATAAGGGCTATGTGCACTTCACCACCAGACAAAATATCCAACTAAATTGGCCGCGGCTCGAAGAGGTACCCGATATCCTCGCCGAACTCGCCAAAGTGCAGATGCACGCTATTCAGACCAGTGGCAACTGTATTCGCAACACCACCACCGATCAGTTCGCCGGTGTTGCCGTCGATGAAATTGAAGATCCCCGTCCCTGGTGTGAAATCATCCGCCAGTGGTCCACCATCCATCCCGAGTTCGCCTTTCTGCCACGAAAATTCAAGATCGCTGTATGTGGGTCTGAAGAGGATCGGGCAGCGTTCCTGCTGCATGATATCGGCATCCAATTAGTCAAAAACAGCAACGGTGAAAGTGGCTTCCATATCTATGCGGGTGGTGGCTTGGGTCGGACCCCGGTGATTGCGTCATCGATTCGAGAGTATCTCCCGCGACAGCATCTACTCAGCTACCTTGACGCAATACTTCGCGTCTACAACCGTTACGGCAATCGCGACAACAAATACAAGGCGCGGATCAAAATCTTAGTCAAGGCCTGGACCCCTGAGGTTTTTGCCCAGCGCGTCGAGGCAGAGTGGCAGCAAATTATCAGCAGTGATGGCGGCGTTAATAGTGAACTCACTGAAAACGAAGTTAACCGGGTCAAAGGCTTCTTTACCCAGCCCGATTATGAGCCGGTTGACATGTTAAAGGTCGAAGCAGGACTCAAGGCACAAGCGACAGATAACCTCGCTTTTTCACGCTGGCTGCAACGCAATGTTCGCGACCAGAAACAGCCTGGATACGCATCAGTAAGCCTCAGTTTGAAACCTGCCGGTGTCGCTCCAGGCGATGTTACGGACGGCCAACTGGAAAGCATCGCCGATCTCGCCGAGCGCTTTTCCAATGGTGAAGTGCGATCGACCCACAATCAAAATGTAGTGATTGCCGATGTGCTGAAAAGCGCGCTATTTGATTTTTGGCAGCAAGCCAAAGTCCACGGACTGGCCACACCGACCATCGGCACCATCAATGATATGATTTGCTGTCCCGGCGGCGACTACTGCTCGCTGGCTAATGCCAAGTCGATTCCGGTAGCAGAAGCTATCCAGCGTCGCTTTGATGACCTCGACTATGTCTATGACCTCGGTGATCTCGAACTCAATATCTCGGGCTGCATGAACGCCTGTGGCCACCATCATGTCGGCCATATCGGTATTCTTGGTGTCGACAAAAAGGGCGAGGAGTGGTATCAGATCCAGCTTGGCGGTAGCGCTAGCAAGCAGGCGGCACTGGCCAAAGTGCTTGGCCCATCGCTGTCGCGCGATGAAGTGGTTGAAGGAATCGAGAAAATTATCGATGTCTACGTCGAAAATCGGCTCGAAGGAGAGGCCTTTTTACAAACCTATCAGCGTGTTGGCATGAATAAATTTAAGGAGCGGGTCTATGCACAAAATGCTTAGCCACGGAAAGGTGATTGACAACAGCTGGACCCTGGTGGCAGCCGACGTCCCAACCACCGATAACCTGCCCACAGGCGATATTCTTGTTCCTCTGGCGCTGTGGTGTGGACAGCATTCGGTGTTGAAGAATCACATTGGCGCAGTTGGCGTCTGGCTCGATAGCCATGAAGAAATCGAAACACTGACCGGCTATCTTGATCAACTGCCAGTGGTCGCGATCAATTTCCCCAAATTTGTCGATGGGCGTGGTTTTTCAAGCGCGCGACTGCTCCGCGACCGCTACCACTACCAAGGCGAGATACGCGCCATTGGCTCGTTTATCCGCGACCAGCTTTTCCTTATGCAGCGCTGTGGCTTCAGTCAATTCAGCTTCTCCGATGAGATTGATCTGCAGGCAGCAACAGCATCATTGAGTGATTTTTCTGATGGCTACCAAACCGCTGCTGATCAAGCAGAGCCATTATTCAAGCGCTTGCGCTAGCCAGACTGGTAAGTTAATTTCAAGCAAATCGGATCAGGGGATTGAACCGCGCCGCTGTCTGTAATGAAATGGGCCCATGGAACATCATCTGATACAAATTTTCTTTTTAATCTTCACCGGGGCTGCCGTAGTTGCCTCGCTAGCGCTATTTGGCCGACAGCCACTGTTGGTCGCTTATATTTTGCTCGGTGCGGCAATTGGCCCCCATGGCGCAGGTTGGGTTACCGACGTACAGTTGATCGGCGAAATTGCCAGTATTGGGATTATTTTTCTGCTCTTTCTGCTCGGCCTCGATATGCAGCCCCAAGCGCTGTTACGGGTATTGCGCAAAGTCACCCATATCACCCTGTTTAGCTCTCTGCTGTTTGCTCTGGTCGGCTACAGCATCGGGCACCTGTTTGGCTTTTCGGCCACTGAAAACCTGATTATCGGCACCTCGATGATGTTCTCAAGCACCATTATCGGCATCAAGTTGCTACCGACCACGGTACTGCACCATCGCCACTCCGGGGAAATGATGATCGGTATGCTGTTGATGCAGGATTTTCTCGCCATCTTTGTGCTGCTGATGTTGATCGCGGGTGCATCAGGGGATGACAGTCCGATGCGATTTGTCGTCAGTCTGATTTCATTGCCAATGCTGATTGCCTGTGCCGTGCTGGTCGTACGCTATATCCTGCAGCCGCTATTTGCTCGCTTTGACCGGATCGGCGAATATGTCTTTCTGTTGGCAATCGGCTGGTGTCTCGGTGTCGCCGAACTGGCTGAGTATGCCGGTCTGTCTCGAGAGATCGGGGCATTTATTGCTGGTGTCTCTATCGCCACCAGCCCTATCGCGCCGTATATCGCCCTTAATTTGAAACCGCTGCGAGACTTCTTTTTGATCCTGTTCTTCTTCTCCCTCGGCGGTGGTTTTGACCTCGGACTTATCCCAGAGATCGCTCTGCCGGCAGGCTTGCTGGCCATTATCATGCTGATACTTAAACCGGTGATCTATCACCGCCTGCTGCGCAAACAGAGCGAAAAAAATGCGCTGGCTTGGGATATAGGCCTGCGCTTGGGACAAAACAGTGAATTCTCACTGCTTATTGCCTATGTCGCATTTAATAGCGGCCTGATTAGCAACAGTGCTTCACATTTAATCCAAGCCGCTGCGATCATCACTTTTCTCGTCTCAAGCTACATAGTAGTCTTCAATCTCGCCAATCCCATCGCCATTAAAGATAACCTGCGGCGGGATTAATTGGCGTCCATACTTAGGACGTGGGGTTTTCTGTTGGATATTTGCCACCCGCTAACGCGAGGCAGGTTTTTGATTAACGAGAGCCTCACTGCAGACCGCTGCCTTGTATCGGGTCTGCTTATCGTTAGGGAGTAACGAGCTTGGGGCAACTACAAACAAAAAAAGTCTATCTGCAACATCTCCAGCCCGGCATGTATGTGTCCGGACTCGATCGCCCGTGGCTCGACACGCCCTTCAGTCTTCAGGGCTTTATGATCCAAAATGAAGCACAAATAAAAAATCTTTCACTGTTCTGTGACTATGTGTTTATCGATGAAAAGCGCAGTATCACCCAGCTCGATATTGATACCAAACCGACACCATCCAACGGCAGAACCCTCGGGGTTGCCGCAACCTCATTTAAAACCGAGATCGCCGCCCACCACCCGATCCACTATACAGAGCAAACTTCTGTCACAACTGAAATACGCGATGCCCACAGTGCCTATCAGAATATACGTGACGAGTTTGACAATATGGCCAGCCGGGGTGGCCGCGGCAAGGCGCTCAATATCGCCCATATCAATGAAGTTATCACTCCGTTGGTTGATAGTATTACCCGCAAGCCGGGCGCCAGCATCTGGCTGGCGCGATTAAAGTCCCAGGACTCCTATACCTATCGACACTGTATTGCAGTAGCGATCTGGTGCACCATCATCGGCCGCCAGATCGGCCTGCCAAAAAAAGAGCTGGCACTGCTCTCCACCGGCGGCATGTTACTGGATATTGGCAAACTGAAAATACCCCCTGCGATTCTGAATAAGACCGAGCAACTCTCACAGCGTGAATTTGAGCTGGTAAAGAAACATGTCGATCTGAGCCTGAAGATGGCCAGGGAATCTTCACGCACCCTGCCAAAGTCGGTGCTCGATATGATCGCAGCGCACCACGAAAGGTTTAACGGTGGCGGTTACCCTAACGCGCTGCAAGGTACACAGATACCCCTCTATGCCCGTATCGCGGCTATCGCAGATTGCTATGATGCGATGACCAGTCAGCGGGTCTATGCAAAACCCATCACTCATGCCGCGGCAATCAAGAAAATGTATGAATGGCGCGGCTTTGACTTTCAGCCCGAATTGATCGACGCCTTTATTCAATCTGTGGGTATCTATCCCACAGGAACCCTGGTTGAGCTCACCTCAGGTGAAGTCGGCATTGTCATCCGGGAAAATCCCGGCAAACGACTACGCCCACAAGTACTTGTAGTGCTAGACAGCGTCAAAAATGAATATCAGCACTTCAAAGAACTGGATCTTGCCCAGCCACAAGACCCGGGGGGAACACCCATTGAAATTCTTAAAACCCTGGAACCGGGCGCCTATGGCCTCGATCCGGAAGCCCTCTATTTATAAGGCAGTGTGCGATCATGAATAATAGCCTGTCTTACAGCGGCGCACCCGATATCAGTCGTACCGGGGTATTAACTGCGCTAGCCAAGTGTCTTGCGCGAAATGAATACAATGACCAGCTCACGCTGCTGGCCCTGATCGATCTACACAATTTTTCGCAAATCAATCAGCGCTTTGGCTATGCCATTGGCGATCGCATTCTCGCCGAGTTGCAAGAGCGTCTCACCGACGTGCCAAATAACCCACTGTGCTGTCGTCGCGTTGATGGTGACAAATTCGCTTTGATTATTTCACCACTTATGAATCGCCAACTTGTACCGTTGGTGGCGAAGAAAATTTTCGACCAGCTAAGCAGATTATTTTTTGTCGACAATCAGGCGGCCGCTATCGAAGGTAGCATCGGGTTTGCGGTCGCCGGCGGTCCCGAAGGCATCGTCGCGAGCGCTGAAACGATGTTACAGAATGCCGAAGCCGCAGTTAAAAAAGCCCATCAGGCAGGGCAACCCTACCACCTTGGTGAGGTCTCTGCGCCGCAGCAGGCCCACCATCAGATCGCTCTCAAACAAAAAATAGCACGCGCTCTGGCCAACAATAGCTTCGAACTGTTTTATCAGCCACAGATCAGCTTGCACAATGGTCGACCCTGTGGTGCCGAGGCACTGATTCGCTGGAATCAACACAGCTATAGCGTGAGTCCAGAACAGTTGGTTATGCTTATTGAACAGAGTGGCCGGATGGACGATTTTTTTTTACTGGACCATCAATACCGCGGTTCGCGAAGCCGCGCAGTGGAGTGAGCATCGCATTTCAACTGCCGTCAACCTCTCTGCCTCCTGTCTGCAGTCGCCGCAGCTATTTGACACCATTGAGTCGAGTCTCAACCTGTGGGGAGCAGACCCTGCATTGCTGTGCATCGAGGTCACTGAATCGACCATCCAGCAAGACCTCAACCAGGGTTTGCAGACATTGAAGCGAATCAAACAGCTGGGCGTGACCATTGCCATTGATGACTTTGGAACTGGCTATTCCTCACTTGAATACTTCAAGTTTATTCCCGCCGACAAGTTAAAAATTGATAAGTCTTTTGTGCTCAATATGCGTAATAACCAGATTGACCTCGATATCGTCAAATTAATCCTCGACTGGGGTTTACGTTTTCAAATGGAGACCATCGCAGAAGGCGTTGAAGATGCCGAATCACTTGCTCTGCTTACCCAGCTTGGCTGTACTTATGCACAGGGATTTCTTATTAGTAAAGCTATGCCCGCCTCCGAGTTTCGCCAGTGGCTCGACAGCAATCCCGTGACAGCCTTATCAGAACCGCCCTCCTGAGCAAGTGTGAGCCTTATGCGGAACCATTTTTCTGCTATTCTTTTTTAATCTGCCTGACTAAAGACACTGAGGGAATAATCAGTTTTGCAGGGCAGAAAAACCCCAACCCGGACGTTGCCAGCACTATGAACCAGCCAATTCTCCAGCCCATTAACCAAAAACCGGCCACTGATACAATCAATCTACTACCTCTCCATCACGAACTAATGCACAGAGGAGGTAGCGAGTATCAAATCAGTACTGACATCAATTCGGAGTTACGTGTTGCGACCCTTGCTTATCTCAGTATCCAGCAAGAATACAACCGTATAAGTAAGGTGGTTAAAAATCACCAGAACCCAGACATTAAACGTATCGAGCCATTTATTGAGGCTCTGGTGGAAAGCATTATTCGCAATCCCGCCGCTGCGGTATGGCTGGCTCGATTGAAAAGTAAAAGCAGCTACGCCCATCGCCACTCCATTTCATGCGCCATTCTCTGCTGTGTAATGGGTCGCCAGCTCGGGTTAAATCGCAATGAACTGTTTCAACTCGCGCTTGCCGGGCTGTTGATCGATATCGGCAAGCTTCACCTACCCGATGCACTATTACGCAAGACGACGGATCTGAGCAACGATGAACGCAGTGAGGCACGGCGGCATATTGAACATGGACTGGCCATTCTGGAAAACAATCATCTGCCTGCGGAAATTAGCGCGGCGATTCGCTACCATCATGAGCGACATAATGGCTGTGGTTACCCGGAGCAGCTAAGTGGCTCCGACATCCCGCTCTATGCGCGGATCGCAGGAATTGTTGACTGTTATGACGCCATTACCAGCCCACGCTACTACGCCACACCCATTCCCCACTCCGAAGCAATATTGAAGATGGCGGGATGGCGCGCTCGACTGTTTCAAAAAGAGTTGGTTGACACCTTTATTCAGGCCATCGGTCTCTACCCACCCGGTTCACTGGTGGAGCTTACCAACGGTGAGGTCGCCGTGGTCAGTGACTACCGCGCGGGCATGGGCCGCAAGCCAAAGCTGACCGTGATTCTCGACGTCAACAAACGACGACTCGCTCAGAAAAAAGTAATTTCGATCAGTGGCAAGGAAGGTTCGATCGATATCGCCCGCAATCTGCCTCCAGATGCCTACAATCTTGATCCGGAAGCGCTGTTCTAATCATCAAACTCCGCTCATTAAGTGATTCGCTCAGAGTGATTTGTCAGCCGCTCCCACCACCGCAGCAGCACTCTATCCACACTTTCTTCGGCGGCAATACCGAGTCGCTGATGCAGTTTTTTCTTGAGCACGAAACTAATCTCATAGACATCCGCCTCCTCTGCTCGAGAGACCAGATATTCATCACTGGTCTGTAGCCCATCGACTAGCGCAACATCCAGCGCGCGCGTGCCGAGCCAGACCTCGCCCGTGGCAATTCTATCGATATCCACCGCCGGACGATGCTGCTTAACAAAATCCTTAAACAGGCTGTGAGTATCTTCCAGCTCCTCAATAAATTTTTCCCGACCACTGGCAGTATTTTCGCCGAACATGGTTAACGTGCGCTTGTGCTCTCCGGCCGTTAGCAGCTCGAACTCAACATCATGCTTTTTAAGTACCTTATTAAAGTTTGGTAACTGTGCGACAACCCCAATAGAGCCAAGAATCGCGAATGGTGCAGCAAGAATTTTATCCGCGACACAGGCCATCATATAACCGCCACTGGCGGCGACTTTGTCGACGCATACCGTCAAAGGAATATTTCGCTTGCGAATCCGGTCAAGCTGGCTCGATGCCAAGCCGTAGCTGTGCACCATGCCACCACCGCTCTCGAGTCGCACAACCACCTCATCACTGGTTGTTGCCTGAGAGAGTATTGCCGTGACCTCCTCGCGCAGGTGACTGACCGCAGAGGCACTTATATTGCCGTGAAAGTTAACCACAAACACGCGCGCTTTCTGTTTGGGAAGTTCAGCATCCGGGTCCTTAGCCGCTTTTTTATTCGCTTTTTTCAGCTCCTTGGCTTTTTGTTGTTTCTCTTTGTGCAGCTTTTTGGCCTCTGCTTTGTGCAGTGCTTCATCTGTCACCGCCAGCTTAATCGCCTCGCTCATATCGTCATACATTTCGTTTAATGGTGTGATTTCCAGATGACCTTTGCTGCCCGACTGGCGGGATTTTTGGCTCGCGCCAATCACAAGACTAATGAGCACCACCACAGCAATTACTCCGGTAACCACCTTGGCTAAAAACAGACCGTACTCAATAAAGAATTCCAAAACTCACTCCACAAAAAATAGGTTTCAAACAAAACGGCATTATAGAACGTTTAGCCAGCCGCGGCCGCCTCTGCCTCTTCGATAAATTGCGCAATCAGCCGGCCTGACATCGTCGCTATTGGGGGCAGAATGTCGGGCAATTGATTGTAATGCCACCAATGTGCCTCGACGATCTCAATACCATCAACATTAATTTCGGTGGTCACAGCGTCGGCGAGAAATCCCAGCATTAACTGGCCTGGAAAGGGCCATGCCTGACTTCCAACATAACGAATATTACTGATCTCCACACCGGCCTCCTCAAACACCTCGCGGTGCAGTGCATGTTCAGCGCTCTCACCGGCCTCGAGAAAACCGGCCAGGGCACTAAATCGCCCTTCCGGCCAGGTCATCTGACGACCCAAAAGACAGCGCTCACCATCGCGCACCAGCACGATTACACAGGGTGATATACGCGGGTACACACTGATATTACACGCCAAACATCGCAGCGCATGGTCCTCTGTCGCGCTTTCAGTAGCTGCACCACAGGCGCCACAATAACGGTGTGTGGTCTGCCACTCAAGCATCTGCACTGCGCGGCTGACCAACGCAAACTGATGATCGCTGACCGAAAGCAGCAAAGAGCGCAGATCGGTCACTCCAAAGCCCTCCATCGAACGACATTCAGATGAGAGCTGCCATACCTCACAGTCAATGCCATTCCACTGTCCAAGTACAATACGCCGCTCGCAGAAAAAGCGCATAACATCAGCCTGCTCACGCTCAACCACCACCTCCCGACTACCAGTGGCAATGAGAATGTCACGACCGACCACCGGTACAACATAGCGCTCTGCGGTGCCGGCGTGAGAATTAGCAGGAAAAAAACCTTCGAGTGCGGGAGGGATCATTCTGTGACTGACGCCTTATACAACGTTGGGTAAAACAAACCCTGCAGGGCTTGCATATTGGAGGGGCGACAGATATTGTTTGCCACCGATAAAAATAATTCTAACACGAAAGCTCAGCCACTCTTCATTCACATTTTAACCACGTTTCTCATAGAAGGAATCAATATGCAGCCCACTATGTCACAGGCACTGAAAAAGAATTTTCTTGGCAATTCGCCTGGCTGGTACGAAAAATCAATCATTTTATTTCTACTGATCAACCCGCTTGCCCTCTGGGCGTTTGGACCCTTTGTTACCGGCTGGATGCTTATCGCTGAATTTATTTTCACTTTAGCGATGGCACTCAAATGCTACCCTCTCCAACCCGGTGGACTGCTGGCTATTGAAGCGATACTGCTCGGCATGGCTTCGCCGGACGCAGTCTATAACGAAGCAGTGGCAAACTTTCAGGTTATTCTGCTGCTGATGTTTATGGTCGCCGGCATCTACTTTATGCGCGATATGCTGCTGTTTGTTTTCACCAAAATATTGCTCAATGTAAAGTCGAAGACCACGCTCTCATTTCTGTTCTGTTTCGCAGGCGCATTTCTTTCTGCGTTTCTCGATGCACTAACCGTAACCGCAGTACTGATTACTATCTCGGTTGGTTTTTACTCGGTTTACCACAAGGTTGCATCAGGCAAACAAATTGTCGACGAGGATCACAACCACAGTGATGACAACAGTCTGCTGGCCAACCATCATGACAACCTCGAGCAATTTCGCAGCTTTCTGCGCAGCCTGATTATGCACGGTGCCGTGGGTACAGCTCTGGGCGGGGTAACCACACTGGTGGGTGAGCCGCAAAACCTGTTGATTGCGGAGAAGGCCGGTTGGGACTTTATTGAGTTTTTCCTCAAGATGGCACCTGTAACGATGCCAACGTTGGCATGTGGTCTGGTGACCTGCATCCTTCTCGAGAAGACAAAGATCCTCGGCTATGGGGCCACGTTACCAGATGAAGTGCGAGCTATTCTGCAACAGTCCAGCGAGCATGATGCCTCGCGCCGCACTCAATACGACAATGCCTCATTGATCGTGCAGGCAATCGTCGCTGTTATTCTGGTGCTTGCCCTCGCCTTCCACTGGGCCCCGGTTGGTCTGATTGGCCTGATGGTGATTGTGCTGCTAACTGCATTTAACGGCGTCACTGAAGAGCACCGTATTGGCCATGCCTTTGAAGAAGCCATGCCCTTTACCGCTCTGCTGGTCGTGTTCTTTGCCATTGTGGCCGTGATTCATGAACAGCACCTGTTCTCACCGGTAATTGGTTGGGTGCTTCAGATGGATGAGTCCGCGCAGCCCGGAATGTTCTTCCTCGCCAACGGCATCCTGTCGATGATCAGTGACAATGTATTTGTTGCCACGGTTTACATCAATGAAGTCACCGCAGTATTAAATGCTGGTGATATTAGCCGCGAGCACTTCGACAAGCTGGTTATCGCCATCAACACAGGCACTAACCTGCCCAGCGTTGCGACACCCAATGGTCAGGCCGCGTTCCTCTTCCTTCTGACCTCAGCACTGGCACCACTGATTCGCTTATCCTATATGCGCATGGTAATCATGGCTCTGCCCTACACCATAGTCCTGACAGTCGTTGGATACTACGGCGTGACCCATATGATTTAACCGATCATCGGGCACAAAAAAAGGCCGGACTTGGTAACAGGTCCGGCCTTTTTAATGCCCTCGCGGAAAGTCCGTTAAGCCTTGGCTTGCTCCTCGGCTTTGAGCTCTTTGCGCAACACTTTACCCACATTGGATTTCGGTAAGTCATCACGAAACTCTACAAACTTGGGCACCTTATAACCGGCCATATTCTCTTTGCAATAGACGATCACCTGTTCGGCAGTGAGGTTTGGATTAGTGGCAACCACAAACATCTTCACCACCTCACCCGCCTTTGGATCGGCCACACCGATCGCGGCACATTCCAGCACATCGGGATGTTGCGTTAGAGCCTGTTCAAGCTCATTGGGGTAGACGTTAAAGCCGGAGACAATAATCATATCCTTCAGCCGATCGACAATTTTGATGTAGCCCTGTTCATCAACAATAACGATATCGCCGGTATGCAACCAGCCATCGACAATTACTTCTGCAGTCTGCTCCTCGCGCTGCCAATAGCCTTTCATCACCTGAGCACCACGCACACAGAGCTCACCAACACCGCCCACTTGCTGCTCAACACCGTTTTCGTCGACCACTTTAATTTCTGTTCCGGGAACTGGAATCCCTGCCGTGCCAATTTTCTGATATCCCGAGGGATTCATCGAAATCACTGGCGACGACTCAGTCATTCCATAGCCTTCACTGACCACGCAGCCCGTGAGCTTGTGCCACTCGTGGGCCACCGACTCCATAAGAGCCATACCGCCTGACAGAGTGATCTCAAGATGAGAAAAATCCAACTTACGGAACTTGTTATCCTGAAGCAGCGCGACGAACAGAGAATTCAGGCCGCAAAATATCTCAAACTTAATATTTTTTAGCGCACTGACAAACATCGGAATATTGCGTGGGTCCGGAATCAGCACACTGTGCCCACGAGTAGCTGGTACCAGACCCATATTCAGCATATAAGCGTAGATGTGGTAGAGCGGCAAAGGTGAAATCGCCGTGTAGTGCAGTGCTGAACGTCCGCCAACATTAACCACCGCCATCGTCTGCGCAATATTGCTTATCAACGAGCCCTGCGTGAGCATAACGCCCTTAGAAACACCGGTTGTACCGCCGGTATACTGCAGGGCGCAGATCTCGTCGAAGCCAGGCGAATGCAGGGGATAACTGCTGTCGACCTTAGCCGTCAGCATTTCGGGAAAACGGACAATGCCCTCGGCAGGCAGCCGAGGCCGCTTGCCCAGTAGTTTGGTCACTCCAGCGAGTATGGTTTGTTTCGGCTGCGGAAGCAGATCAATCGCACGGGCCACCACCACATGCTCGATAGCCGTCTCCGGCACCGCACCCTGCAAGGTGTCATAGAACTGATCCAGCACCACCACAGCGCGGGCACCGGAATCATTAAACTGGTGTACCAATTCGCGGTGGGTATACATTGGGTTGGTGTTAACGATTACCAAGCCAAGCTTCCATGCAGCGACCACAACAATCGGATATTGCAAGAGATTGGGTAACTGCACAGCGATACGGTCACCCGCCTTGAGCCCCAAATGATGATAAAAATAGCTCGCCACACGATTGGCCAACTGATCGCTTTCGGCATAACTGAGCGTTTGACCGAGGCAGGTAAAAGCGGGACGATCTGCAGAATCCGCAAGCGCCTGCTGCCATAGCCCAAGTAATGATTCAGCAATTAATTCAGGCTGCTGAGTCGATAATCCCATACTCAGCTGCGCCTTTGTCACGGCTTCCTGAATATCCATAAAAACTCCCATCTCTCTATTGTTATGACTATTTTTGATCTGCAGATAAGCCGCGTTTTCAGCAACACTTATTTCGACAGCAACTTCATGCCTTTTTCCAGACCGCCGAGTGTCAGAGGAAACATTTTTCCCTCGACTAACTCCCGCAACATCAAAATCGATGGCGTGTAATCCCAGTACTGCTCCTGTACCGGATTTAGCCAGACCAGCTTATCAAAGGTCTTGTTCATGCGCTCCATCCAAACATTACCTGACTCCTCATTATGATATTCAACGCTGCCACCCGGACTGTTGATCTCATAGGGCGCCATGGAGGCATCGCCAACAAAAATCACCTTGTAATCAGACGAATATTTGTGCAGCAAATCATAGGTTGACATCTGCTCGTCACGACGGCGGTGATTATCTTTCCATACATAGTCATACAGACAGTTGTGAAAATAGAAATACTCGAGGTGCTTAAACTCAGTTTTGGCGGCCGAGAACAGCTCCTCACAGAGCCGCACATAGGGATCCATAGAACCGCCAATATCGAAGAATATAAGTACTTTGACCGCATTGTGACGCTCCGGAACCATCTTGATATCCAGTAAGCCGGCATTGCGCGCGGTGCTGCGTATGGTGTCATCGAGATCCAGCTGGTCCGCAGAACCCTCACGGGCAAACTTGCGCAGTCGACGCAGTGCAACCTTGATATTGCGCGTGCCGATTTGCACCGAGTCATCGAGATCCTGAAACTGCCGCTCCTCCCAAACTTTCACCGCACTGCCATTGCCGCCCTCTCCGCCTACGCGGATTCCCTCAGGGTTGTAACCGCTATTGCCAAACGGTGATGTACCGCCAGTGCCAATCCATTTATTGCCGCCTTCATGGCGTTTCTTTTGTTCCTCAAGGCGCTTTTTAAACTCTTCAATCAGCTTCTCGAGGCCGCCCAAACTCTCGATCTTGGCTTTTTCTTCGTCGCTGAGATTTTTCTCAAACTCCTTACGCAACCAATCCTCGGGAATCAACGCCTCAATAATATCGTCAAGGTTTTCGAGATTTTTAAAGTAGGCGCCAAACGCGCGATCGAAACGATCGTAATATTTCTCATCCTTGACCATACAGGTGCGCGACAGCAGGTAAAAATCATCTACCGATCCAAACGCCAGGTTCTGTTCCATCGCCGCCAGCAGATCCAGTAACTCTTTAATCGAGACCGGCACATTGGCTTTTTTCAGGGTATAAAAAAAGTTAATCAGCATAGTGAGTAAAATCTACCGTGCTTCACGGCGAGTCATAAAGGCCAGACGCTCAAGTAGATGCACATCTTGCTCGTTTTTCAACAGCGCGCCGTAGAGTGGCGGAATCGCTTTGGTCGGATCACGGTTGGTCAAAATATCTTCCGGAATATCATCCGACATCACCAGCTTTAGCCAATCGACCAACTCCGAGGTTGAGGGCTTTTTCTTAAGGCCCGGAATTTTGCGCACATCAAAAAAGATATCCAGTGCTTCGTCGACAAGAGTCTTTTTAATTTTAGGAAAATGCACATCGACGATACGTTTCATCGTGGCCCGATCGGGGAAGCTGATAAAATGGAAAAAGCAGCGGCGCAGAAACGCATCGGGCAACTCTTTCTCATTATTACTGGTAATAATCACAATCGGACGCTGCACGGCCTTAATTGTCTCGCCGGTCTCGTAGACGTGAAACTCCATGCGATCCAGTTCCAGCAGCAAATCGTTGGGAAACTCGATATCCGCCTTATCGATCTCATCGATCAACAGTACCACTTGCTCATCAGCGGTAAACGCCTGCCAGAGCTTGCCCTTATCGATATAATTGCTGATATCGTTGACTTTCTCATTGCCCAGCTGCGAGTCACGCAGGCGTGATACGGCATCGTATTCATAGAGGCCCTGCTGAGCCTTGGTGGTTGACTTAATATGCCAGGCTAAAAGCGGCTTACCCAGGGCTTTGGCGACTTCTTCAGCAAGCAGAGTTTTGCCGGTTCCGGGTTCGCCTTTAATCAGCAATGGACGCTGCAGTGTTACGGCAGCATTAACTGCCATCTGTAGCTCTTCGGTAGCTACGTAGTTGTCTGTACCTTCAAATTTCATAGAATCCAAATCCACATTATGAGTTTTTAATTAACCGGTGGCGCATCATAAGCTAAAAGCGAATAAAAAAAATCACCAGCTAGCGAATCCAAATGCCCGGACGATGCATCTAAACAGTGGAGACGAATGAAACCCTCGCGCGGTGTCGCTACAATTGGCTTCGAAATCTTGCAACGGGATGATGCAGACGAATGGTGCAGCTGATCGAGCACCGTCTCAAGTGAAACCGTAGCGAAGTTATGACCGCAGAGTATTAACAACAGAGACAAACGCAAGATAAACCCTGTAATGAATAACCCCAATGGCGAGTAGACGAGATCGTCGGAACCCGGAGAAAACTATGAACAACAGTATTATCAAGACTACCATCCTGCTCTGCGCACTGTTGATGGCGCCTTTTAGCAGCGCTTTTCTACAGGAAAAAGAAATACACGTTACCGTTACCACCGCCGACGCCAGCGATGCTGAGACAACAACCAAAACACTCTCTTACACCACTGACGGCGATGGCAATATAGAAGTCGACAGTGAAGTGAGCCAAGCTGTCGATGAAGTGGTTAAAGAGCTCAAACAGGAATGGCAAAACCTCGATGAGCAGGAGCGCCAGGAAGTCAAAGATGCGATCCGTTCTATAGGCGACGGCATTAGTGTCAATTTCGATCCGGATATGGACTTTGGCTCGATGATCGTAGCCATTTTTGCCATTCTTTTCACCTTTGGCTCACCCATTCTGATTGTCGCCTTGGTCCTTTATTCCTCTCATCGCAAGCGCAAGCAGCGAGCGGCTTTAATCGAGAAATTTCTTGAGGCCGGAAAAGATGTCCCAGAAGAAGTGTTAGCCACCTACAGCGAAACAGGTGCGGCAGGCAACAACCTGCAGCGCGGTCTGATACTCTGCGGTATTGGACTTGGCCTTATCCTATGCTTTGGCTTTCTAGCTGACTGGAGTGTTGGCGCTATTGGGCTTATTCCACTCTGTATCGGTCTGGCCAGACTACTGATCTGGAAACTCGATCAGAAAAATGCTGAAAATGATGCCGCAAACACTGACCCAGCCGCCTAACCTGCATGCACCGTACAGATCAGGATCTGATTAAAGCAGTCGTCAAGGAAGACAGCCATACGGCATTTGCGGAGCTGGTAAAACGTTACCAGTCTCCGCTGCGCTATTCGTTACGTCAGTTGACGGGCTGGAATGAAGCCCTGGCGGACGATCTGGCACAGGAAACTTTTATCAAAGCCCACAGGGCCCTGGCAGGCTATAAAGGTAAAGCCAAGTTTTCCAGCTGGCTTTATCGTATTGCGTACAACGAAATGGTCAGCCATTTCAGAGTCGCGCGCAACCGTGAATTGACTGGTCATATCAATGATTTTGATTCAGTGACCGATGATTTGTGCGAGACCGGAGGCGACGCTTCAGTTGACAGTGCAAACCAGAATTTACATCGTGATCTGGCCAAGGCAATGCACAGCCTGAGTGATAATCAACGCATGGCGCTGCACTTGCATTTACATCGCGAGTGCACACAACAAGAAATTTCCGATATTATGAGCATTCCTCTGGGCACGGTAAAAACCTTGATCACCCGCGGGAAGAGTCGGTTGCAAGAGCTTCTTATCGAATGGAACACCGCAGCAAAGACATGAGAGAGAGCAATGAACAAACACACTGACATTGACGATCTGTTTGCCACCACGCGGCACACTGAGCCCTATATCGACAACGCCGGGTTCTCAACCAAGGTATTAGCCAGATTGCCGCAACGGGCTGAATTGTCTTTCTGGAAAGAAACCCTGATTACCCTGGCGTTCACCGCACTCGGCTGCACTCTGGCCTACCTTTTCTTCCCCAGTGAACAGCTAACCCTTCTGGTGCCCAGCAAAGTGGTTATCAGTCCCATGACGCTGCTAACCATTACCGGACTGATCAGCCTTGCCTGTGCCTCGGCTTATTGGGTCGACAAAACTAATCGGCTTTGAACAGGCGCGGTTTCAGTACTTTGACCCACAGCGGTCGCAACACGGCATAGGCCAATAAAGCGAAGACTAATACAGCAATAATCGGTGCCAATCCGCGCTGAAACCCATCGTCAGCACCTTTCAATAACACACCTTCATAGAGACTGACAAAAAATGCCGGCGCCAGATGAGCGTCGTCGCGATAGGCAGTGACTGGAGTAAATAGAAATGCGGCCGCGATCAACAGCAGAATATGTCGCACACTGGCAAGTCGAAAATTGCGCAGCAGGTACCAAAAACAGATTAGCAGGCACAGCCCGCCTGCGGCATAAGCCAACCAACCCACTACGTAGTCTTCAACACTAAACATCACTAATCCACAACATAATCAGCCAATCCATCTAATAATATGATCTTCAATATCATCGTCGTGCACATGACGCTCCGAGACAACCTTGCCGCGCAGCGACGCACCGTAGCGATGCATTGTTTCCAAACTGCCAGTACGCAGGTGATGCCATTCCGGCAGTGGCTTCCCCGCCGCCAGCAATCGATAAGAGCAACTAGCAGGCAACCATTCCAATTCATTTACATTGCTGCGGTCAAGTTTTAAACAATCATCAACAATCCTGTGGCGACCGTCATAGTCGGAGCACCGGCAGGACTCGGTATCGAGTAACTTACAGGTCACATTGGTATAGTAAATTTCCTCGGTATCGGCATCCTCAAGCTTCACCAAACAACATTTGGCACAGCCATCACAAACCAATTCCCATTCCTGCTCACTCATTTCATCGAGTGACTTCGATTCCCACCACACTGTCGCAGCCATCAATCTAGCTCAGTCTGCGCAGGCGGATATGGTGCCGGGGGCATTTGCAGATAAAACCCCTTATCGGCAATATCTGACATCACCTGCAGCACATCCGCTCGTCCCAGTTTGCGCGATTCGCTGAGCACAAGCGTAGTCACCAGTGACGGTTCGGAAAACTGCAGCAGCAGTGATTCGGGAACCCGCTTAAGACCATCCTCCCGCGCCACATAGAGGTACATCTCCTGCCTTTTCGACGTTCGGTAGATATCACAGAGCACACGTCCTGCTAGTTTCATAAAACATTACTCTCATTCAATACCGACCGCAGCGCAGGCATTACGATCTCGCCGCGCCAGCCATCGATTAACCTTGTCGGCCACTGGCACTCACCCTCCGAGGCGCTGCGCAGTATTGCTTCCAATTCCTTTTTATTGCACAGCAACTCTTTTGGAATATGCCGTTCTTCTGCCACCTGATTAATATTCGCACGCATGGTTTTCATCACGTCACTAACCGCCCGAGGCAGAGGCTGGGGCAATTGGGGCGGGAGCTTGGTTGAGTCTACATCGGCAATCTGTTCAAGCACCTGCTCGCCAAAGCGCTTCACTGAGCGCGAGTACCAATCATCTATTTGATGAAGCTGACTCATTCGCGTTGGCTGGGTGTTAGCCAACTCGAGCAGCACGTTGTCTTTAACAATATGCGATCGCGGCTTATCCAGACTGCGCGCAGTCTCTTCGCGCCACTCACAGAGTTGTTTAAGCACGCCGACTGATTGGTTATCAAGGCGCCAAGCACCCTTCACTCGCAAATAATAATCTTCGGCTGCCCTGCGCTCCGCAGCGATCGACAACAGCGCCTGCATCTCCTCGTCAAACCAGCTCTGACGATCCTGCTGCTGCAGCTCGGCCGCGAGTATTTTATAAATCTTGAACAGGTAGAAAACATCATCAGCTGCATACTGCTTTTGTCGCTCACTAAGCGGGCGTGCAAGCCAATCTGAGCGGGTATCTTCTTTACCCAACTCGATATCAAGTAACTCATTGACCAGTCGCGCATAGCCCATTGAATAGCCAATATTGACGAGCCCTGCCGCCACCTGAGAGTCGAAAATTCGTGTCGGACTCAGCGCCAGAACCTGGTCCAGCACTTCCAAATCCTCTCCACAGGCATGAAATATCAGGGTTAACTGTTCGGTCGCCAAAAGCTGCTGTAGCGGTTGTAATTCATCGATCGCAGGCACATCAATCAACCAGCACTGCTCACCATCAGACAGCTGAATCAGTGCCAGCTTTGCGAAATAGGTATCGCTGCGCATAAACTCGGTATCGATCGCCAGCTCAGTGTTGTGCTGCAACTGCGCGCAGACCGCGGCTAATTGCTGGTGAGTATCGATCCAGTGAATAGTGGCACTTGAGTCATTGATATTGGTCATTGAGATCCTGTTGATCGAGGCCTGTTACAGCAAGCCAGTTAGTTACGCCACGTTACTCCGAGGGCGATAAAAGAGGATTAATCAGAGCGTTTTGCGACTCTGAAGCGCCATATTTAGTGTGCCGCCATCGACATATTCAAGCTCACCACCCATCGGCACGCCGTAGGCAATTCTCGATACCGCTACGCCCAGCGCTTTGGCCTTGTCCGCAATAAAATGTGCCGTTGCTTCTCCTTCAACGGTCAAGTTAGTCGCCAGAATCAGCTCCGTGACAGGGCCGGTTTGCAGCCGCTCAATCAACTGATCAATGCCAAGCTGCTCGGGACCAATTCCATCGATCGGCGACAGGTGCCCAAGCAGAACAAAATATTTCCCACGAAAACTCCCGGCTTGTTCGATCGCATACAGATCTGCCGGGCTCTCGACCACACAGATTTGCTCTGCCTGGCGGCGCTCGTCGCGGCAGAGGGCACAAACGTTGTGTTCAGTCAGGGTACGGCATTCACCGCAGCGGCCGACTTTCTCGACCGACTCTACCAGCACCTCAGCGAGCCGCGCGGCACCCACTCGATCACGCTCCAGCAGATGGAGTGCCATCCGCTGTGCAGATTTGGCTCCGACACCCGGCAGAACACGCAGTGATTCGATAAGTTGATCGATTAAATTACCGTACACAGTTCGCCCTTTTTAATAGTGTTAGCAATGTTCAAAACGGCATCTTAAACCCGGCTGGCAAATCCATGCCGCCGGTCATTTTGCTCAAAGCATCTTTGCTCTTGGCTTCAACCTTACGTACCGCGTCATTGACCGCGGCGGCCAGAAGGTCTTCCAGAAACTCTTTATCTTCCTGCATCAGGGATGGATCGAGAGTAACCTTGCGGACATCGTGGCGCCCAGTCATTACCACCTTAACCATACCAGCACCGGACTCGCCGGTTACCTCCGCATTGGCTGCCTGCTCTTGCATTTCAGCCATCTTGCCCTGCATCTGTTGGGCCTGTTTCATCAAATCATTGATATTCATACTCTACTCTTTACTATCAGGGTGCTAATCGATGGGCAGCACTGAATTCTCGTCCAGCGTACCGTCAAAAAGGTGTTTAAATTTTACCACTGCAGGATCACTGTTAAGGCTATCAACAGCTTCCGCAAGGCGTTCAGCCTTCTCTCTGGTACTGACGGCACGAGGCGTTTCCTGCTCGGCGACACCCAGAGTGATCGCAACCGTTACTGGTTGCTGGAAATAGTCACTCAGCGCCTCACTAAACTGCTGCTGGTGGGAATCGTCATAGAGACTATTGTTATCGCTGTCGATCAAAAACTGTAACTGACTGCCACTGCGTTGCAAGAACAGGCAATGACTGGCAATCTCTCCGAGCGATGCGCCAATCGTTAGTTGACGCCGCAAAGGGACCCAGTTATCTGGCGTTAGCTGCTCGAGAGTGATCCGCTCCGGGGCGGCAGGTTCAGCTCTAACGTCCTGTGGCACCGGTCGTGTTGGCTGAACCATGGTGGATGAAGATGGGCTCTCCGTTAACGCCGGGATTTCTGCACACGCCAGGTTCCCTGAAGCCGGGGTCTTTGCAACAGGCCCCTCCCAGCGTGTTTCAGGCTCAGCACAAAACGAGGAGGCCTCAGTCGCGGTTAAAGATTCAAACTGTTGCGTCAGATCAGGACGCGGCTGTGACGCAGCTTCAATGTCCGAACCCAATAATGATTGCGGCGCATCGTGGGCAATTGCCGCGACCACCGCTTCAGACTTTTTTACGCCAGACTCCACCTCCGTCGGAGGCACTGCATCAGCTGTAGCTGCGACAGCAGCCGCAGGAGTATCCTTTGTTACTGCGGAGGATGGCAGTGCCGTTCGACCGGCGGGTAAGGGACGGAACGCCAATGCCCGCAACATAACCATCTCAAAACCGGATCTCGCATCGGGTGAGAGCTGCAGATCCTTGCGTCCCAAAAGACAGATCTGATAGAAAAGCTGGACATCTTCACGACTTACTGCCGCGGAGAGTGCCAACAGTTCACTGTAATGAGCGACCGATTTATCCAGTGCCTCCGGCACCGTTTGTACTATCGCCACCTGGTGCCAAACTGACAAAATATCCGCCAGCGCCGCATCATAATCGGGTGCCTGCTCAGCCATGCGACCGATCGCCGCAAGTAACTCGATACCAGAACCCTGAGTTAGAGCCTGACAGATCTCAATCACATAGCCGCGCTCAATAGTACCCAGCATGGCGCTGACTTCGCTCTCGGTGACTTGGCCACCACCGTGGCCAATCGCCTGATCAGTCAGACTTAAGGCATCGCGCATGCTGCCATCAGCGGCTCTCGCCAGAGACCACAGCGCTGCATCTTCAAAGGGTACCTGCTCTTCTCCGAGCACAAATTGTAAATGCTCCGTAATCCGCTCTGCACTGAGATTCTTTAAATTGAACTGCAGGCATCGCGACAACACGGTGATAGGCAGCTTTTGCGGATCGGTGGTAGCAAACAGAAACTTTACGTGCGGCGGCGGCTCTTCGAGCGTTTTCAGCAGTGCAGCGAAACTCGACTTGGAGAGCATATGCACTTCGTCAATCAGATAGATCTTGTAGCGGCCTCGGGAAGGAGCGTACTGCACATTGTCGAGCAATTCGCGCATATCATCGACGCCGGTTCGCGATGCCGCATCAACCTCGATCAGATCAATAAACCGGCCCTGATTAATTTCATTGCAGGCCGAGCATTTACCACAGGGAACCGAGCTGACACCCGCCTCACAGTTGAGGCATTTCGAGAGAATCCGCGCAATCGTTGTCTTGCCCACTCCTCGGGTCCCGGTAAACAGATACGCATGATGCAGTCGGTCGTGATCGAGTGCATTGATCAGCGCCTGCAACACATGTTGCTGGCCCGCCATTTCGGCAAAGATTTTGGGACGCCATTTCCGGGCGAGAACTTGGTAACTCATAATGTCGACGGCTTAAATTTCAAAGCAGCATTATAGGGAGATAACCGGCAGATAAACAGACTGTTGAGGTGGGTGGCCAAACTCGACGTCGAGCAATGTCTCGACGTCAGTCGGTGCTACATAGCATGATATTTTTGTAGAGAATACAGTGCGGTAGAATACAGTACGCTAGAATAATGGCGGTGACCCTCACCAGCCACACCTCGGCACACAGCGTCACCACTACCGTTGCTCCCTTCCGGGCCTGGCGGGATTCGTGGTTGGCCATTGCGAGGGGACCAATGAGGGCCACCATAAAACGGTGCGCTGGATTATCAGGGGTTTGCTGCTTCAGTGCAACAGATGATCGCGCAAAGCCTGCTGAAAGCAGATCAAAATACACAACCGAGCGACCCAAATTGGTAGTTTCTATTGTGGTGAATTCTGTTAGGATCGTCTCACATTAGTTGCAACATCACCCAAACTTCCTAATAGAGTAGACCTCGATCAATGAGCCAAACTACCGCGTACCAGAACCACAAGACAGCAACCCAATCATCCTCTACCCACACCACCAAAACGTCCACAGCAGCCCTTCTTTTCGGCGCCGTTATGATGGTGTTTTTGAGCGGTTGTGGCACAGACGAAACCAATGTCAGTAAAGGCAACGAGACCGGAACGCTACACTGGGGGAACGGCACTGAACCGCAGAGTCTCGACCCGCATATCGCCACCGGTGTACCTGAGCATCATATTATCAGCTCGATTATGGAAGGCTTGGTAACCAAAGACAGCACCACCCTTGAACCCAAACCCGGTGTTGCCGAATCCTGGGAAATCAGCGAAGACGGCCGCGTCTACACCTTCCATCTGCGTCACGATGCGCGCTGGTCAAACGGTGACCCACACACTGCAGAAGATTACGTCTGGTCGTGGTGGCGAGCCCTGCAACCTGCACTGGGTAGTCTCTATGCTTATATGTATTACGCCATCGACAATGCCCAAGAGTATTACGAAGGAACCATTACCGACTTTGAGCAGGTCGGCGTCAAAGCACTAGACGAGCACACCCTTCAGGTTACACTGGAGAATCCAACCCCCTATTTCTTGCAGCTGCTTGATCACTACAGTCTGTTTCCAGTGCACCGCCCAACCTTGGAAAAATTCGGTGCTCCAGACGAGCGTGGCACCCGCTGGACCTATGAGGGCAACATAGTCACCAATGGCCCCTTCCAGCTAACCGAGTGGCAAATCAACCGCCGAGTTGTGGTTGAGCGCAACCCCTTCTACTGGGACAGAGACACAGTCAGACTCAATAAAATTATCTTTTACCCGACGGAAAACGCTGTCAGTGAAGAACGCATGTTCCGCTCTGGTCAACTGCACTACACCAATGATATCCCCGCCGATAAAATCCCGGTTTATAAAGAGAGCGGAGACCCAACACTCGAGATTGCCCCTTATCTGGGCACTTATTTCTACCGCATCAACACCAATCTCGCGCATCTGAAAGACCCACGTGTGAGACGCGCGTTGGCAATGACCATTGATCGTGAGCAGATTACTGAGCGCATCACCAAGGCGGGACAAATACCAACCTATGCTCTGACACCTCCCGGAACTATGGGCTACTACCCACCAAGCGATCTCAGCTTTGACCCGGAAGCGGCGCGCAAGCTACTGGCCGAAGCCGGCTATCCAAACGGCGAAGGATTTCCGGTTACCGAGATTCTTTACAATACCAATGAGGGTCATCGCAAGATCGCCGTAGCAATACAGCAGATGTGGAACAAGTATCTCAACATCGAAATCCAGCTCCTCAATCAGGAGTGGAAAGTCTATCTCGATAGTGAGAGTGCCGGTGATTATCAGATCTCACGAGCGTCGTGGATTGGCGACTATGTCGACCCCAACAGTTTTCTCGACATGTTTCTCTGTGGTGGTGGCAACAACCGCACCGGCTGGTGTAACGAAGAGTTCGACCGCCTGATTCTAGATGAAGCGCCAACGGCCAAAACCCATGCCAAGCGCCTCGAGATCTTTACCCAGGCCGAGACTATCCTGCTCGCAGACCTGCCGATTATTCCAATATTCACCTATACCTCCAAGCACCTGGTCAGCCCGGCTATTAAAAACAAGGGCACCAATCTGCTTGACCAAACCATGTATAAAGAGATCTATCTCGAATCCGACTCGGGCAGTAATGGTGGTGACAACTAATGTTTCGATTTGCCATCACCCGCCTGTTACAGGCTGTACCAGTCATCTTGGTCGTCATCAGCATTACCTTTCTGCTGGTTCACGCTGCACCAGGCGGACCGTTCTCCGCGGATAAAGCGGTGCCTCCAGAAGTATTGAAAGCGCTTGAAGCACAGTACAACCTCGATCAACCACTGTGGCAACAATACATGGGCTATCTGGGTGATGTGGTGCGTGGTGATTTTGGTCCATCATTTAAATACCCTGGTCGTTCGGTCAATGAGCTGATTGCATCAGGTCTCCCCGCCACAGCGGAACTGGCCTTTTATGCTATGCTGGTGGCACTGATAATTGGCGCTAGTGCGGGCGTCTTTGCTGCCATGCGGCCTAACACTATGCAGGACTACCTGCCCATGTCAGCGGCGATGATTGGTATCTGCATGCCATCTTTTCTGCTGGGACCTCTCCTGGTACTGATCTTCGGCATTCACCTCGAATGGGTCCCGGTGTCCGGTTGGGGCGATGCGCCCGGTGACAAGATCCTCCCCGCAATTACCCTTGGCACTGGCTACGCTGCCTATATCGCGCGACTCTCGCGCGGCGGGATGCTCGAGATCCTGTCACAGGACTATATTCGTACCGCGCGCGCCAAGGGCCTCTCCGAATCTCTGATTATTACTAAGCACGCTCTGCGAGGCGGACTAATCCCCGTGATCGCATTTCTGGGACCCGCATTTGCGGGACTGGTCGGTGGCTCATTTGTTGTCGAGACCATCTTTCAGATTCCCGGTCTCGGACGCTTCTATGTTCAAGCGGCGTTTAATCGCGACTACACCATGATCCTCGGCACCACCATATTCTTCGCCACGTTGATTATTGTCTTCAACCTGATCTCAGATATGATCGCCATCTGGCTCAACCCCAAGCTTCGTCAACAGGGACAGGGAGATAATTAATGGACGCATCGATCGAAAAAATTGACGAAGCGGGCAGCTCTCTATGGCAGGATGCGTGGGTCAAACTACGTAAAAATCGTCTCGCCATCTGTGGTCTTGTGGTCTTGCTGCTGCTCGGTCTGGTATCACTCTTAACACCCTGGATTGCCCCTTACGGCTATGAAGAGCAAAACCTGATTCTCGGTGCCTCACCGCCGTCGGCCGAGCACTGGCTTGGAACCGATATCTTCGGTCGCGATATGCTCACCCGAATTATGTACGGCGGCCGCGTCTCGTTGACCGTAGGCCTGATCGCCACTGCTGTAGCTCTGATGATTGGTGTGCTCTGGGGCGCCACCTCCGGGTTTGTTGGCGGCCGCGTCGACGCCGTGATGATGCGGCTGGTGGATATCCTCTATGCCCTGCCCTTTATGATCTTTATTGTGCTGTTGATGGTAGTCTTCGGACGCAATATCTTTCTCTTGTTTTTTGCCATCGGCGCCGTCGAATGGCTGACTATGGCGCGTATTGTGCGTGGCCAGGTAATGACCTTGCGCAAGCAGGAATTTGTCGAGGCGGCCTATTCTCTCGGCCTGTCACAGTGGACCATTATCCGCCGCCATATCATCCCCAACACGCTGGGGCCGGTTATTGTCTACACCACGCTGACGATCCCCAGTGTCATGTTACTGGAGGCATTTCTCAGCTTCCTCGGCCTGGGTATCCAGCCACCACAGAGCTCTTGGGGCCTGCTGATCAGCTATGGTGTTGAAACCATGGAAGAGTTTCCCTGGTTGCTGATATTCCCGGGTTTGACCCTGTCGATCACACTGTTTGCGCTCAACTTCCTCGGCGATGGTTTACGCGACGCCCTTGACCCCAGAACTTCTAAGGATTAAATCGCCATGGCACTACTCGAGGTAAACGGACTCAAGGTCCACTTCCACACCCGGGACGGGCTGGTCAAAGCGGTCGACGATGTCAGTTTTAGTGTTGATTGCGGCGAGACCCTAGCCATCGTTGGCGAATCCGGTTCAGGCAAATCAGTCACCTGCTACAGCCTTCTGGATCTGCTGCCGAAACCACCTGCAAAAATCGAAGGCGGTAGCGCGCTGTTTGATGGCGTCGACCTGCTGACCTGCGACAGCACGCAGATGCGCAGCTTCCGCAGCAACGATATCGCGATGATATTTCAAGATCCTATGACCTCGCTCAATCCATTTATTACCATCGGCGAGCAATTGATCGAACCACTTATCTACAACCCCGATAAAAGTCGTACTCAAACACGTTCCGCGGCCAGATTGCGCGCCATCGAACTGCTCGATGAAGTCGGCATTATCGATCCTGAAAAGCGCTTTGACTGCTACCCCCATGAATTCTCCGGTGGTATGCGTCAGCGCGTAATGATCGCCATGGCACTCATCAACGAACCGCGCTTGCTAATCTGCGATGAACCGACGACAGCCCTGGATGTCACCATTCAGGCCCAGATTCTCGCACTGATCAAAAAGCTGCAGCAAAAACGCAATGTCGCGGTTATTTTCATCAGTCATGACCTCGGGGTCGTCGCTGGCATTGCCGACAATGTAATCGTTATGTGCGAAGGTACAGTGCGCGAAACTGGTGATACCGAGGCAATTTTTTACCGCACCCAAAATGATTACACCAAAAAATTACTGGCGGCGATTCCCGAAGGTGCCAAAGTCATGCCTAGTCGGCTTCAGCAAGATAGCCCGATGATCGAAGTCAAAAATCTAAAGACCTACTTTCGGGATTACGGCAAGCCTTTAGCTGGTGCCCGCCCTGAAAAACGCTATATCAAGGCGGTGGACGATGTCTCGCTGCACATTCAGCGCGGTGAAATTCTCGGCCTGGTCGGTGAATCCGGATCAGGAAAATCCACCCTCGGTCGCTCAATTCTGCAGCTGGCACCCATCACCGAGGGCTCTGTGCAGTTTTCCGGCACCGAGATAAGCGCTCTCAGCCGCCACCAACTGATACCTTGGCGGCGCAAGATGCAGATGATCTTTCAGGACCCCTACGCCTCACTCAATCCGCGTATGACGGTCTATGAAACCCTAGCAGAACCACTGCTCTACCACGGTCTGGCCAACGCCAAAACAATTAATCATCAAGTACAACTGTTGATGGACGATGTCGGCCTCGCCCGAGCCAACCTGCGTAAATATCCCCATGAGTTCTCCGGCGGGCAGCGTCAACGCATCGCCATCGGACGCGCGATCGCCACCAAGCCTGAACTGATAATTGCTGATGAGCCAGTCTCAGCGCTGGATGTCACAATCCAGGCCCAAGTACTTGATTTGATTCTCGATCTGGTCGAACGCCACAACCTGACCATGCTGTTTATCTCTCATGATCTTTCGGTGGTACGGTATATTTCTGATCGCGTGATAGTGATGAATAAAGGTGTAATTATCGAGATCGGTGAAACCGAAGCGCTCTGGGCCAGTCCGCAACAGCCATACACCCAGCAGTTACTGGAAGCCATTCCACTCGCCGACCCGAAATCAGAGCGCGCCCGTCTGGCAAGCGCCTCGTAATTAAATCGCGCAGGTAATCCCGGTGCCACGTAGACCACAGTAGCCGCCTGGATTCTTGGCCAGATACTGCTGGTGATACTCTTCAGCGTAGAAGAATGGTGGTGCAAGTTGAATTTCGGTGGTGATGGCATCGAAGCCTAGCTCATGCAACTGCTCCTGAACTCGCTCCGCCGAGGCGTTAGCAGCGGCTACCTGAGCCGTATCTGTGCAATAGATTACCGACCGATACTGGGTACCAATATCATTGCCCTGACGCATTCCCTGAGTCGGATCGTGAGCCTCCCAAAACACCGCCAGCAATTTCTCAAAACTGGTTTCTGCGGCATCAAATACCACCAACACTACTTCCGAGTGCCCGGTGCCACCGGAGCATACTTCTTCATAGGTCGGGTTGGGCGTAAAACCGCCTGCGTAACCCACCGCAGTCGTCAGCACGCCCGGTTGCTGCCAAAAACGTCGCTCGGCGCCCCAGAAACAACCCAGACCGAAAACCACACTACTGAGTCCTGGCGCAAACGGTGGTTTGAGCGGCTGCTGATTGACAAAGTGCGTGTTGCTGATCGATATTGCAGTGTCGCGACCAGGCAACGCCTGATCAACTGAAGGGATAACCAATTTAGACATTTAAAACTCCGCCTGATAACGCTTATTCGAGATGTTTCTTATACGGCTTAAATCAGACTTAGACCCAACTCCAGGTCATTTTTAATATCTACAATATCCTCCAGACCGACCGCTATCCGGATCAGGTTCTCGCCGATACCTGCCTGTTGGCGCTCAACCTCTGAAAGCCTGCCATGAGTCGTGGTGGCCGGATGCACAATAGTGGTTTTGGTATCGCCCAGATTGGCCGTCAACGAGAGCATACGAGTATTGTCGATAACCTTCCATGCCTGCTCACGACCACCTTCTACACAGAAAGAAACCACTCCGCCAAAGCCACTCTGTTGTTTTTTGGCCAGCGCATGACCGGGGTGGTCAGGCAGACCGGCATAGTAGACCTTGCTGACTTTGGGGTGAGCATCAAGCCAGGTCGCCAGTTCGGCGGCATTAACGCAGTGCGCCTGCATGCGAATACGCAGAGTCTCCAGACCTTTGAGAAACACCCAGGCATTAAATGGGCTCATGGTCGGACCGGCAGCACGCAGAAAACCGACAATTTTTTCCATCGCCTCATGATTGCCAACGACGGCACCACCGAGGCAGCGGCCCTGCCCATCGAGGTATTTAGTCGCCGAATGCACCACGATATCTGCACCCAGCGCCAATGGCTGTTGCAACACTGGGGTACAGAAACAGTTGTCCACCACCAGCTGCGCCGAACTCGCTTTGGCCAGTTTGGCCAGCGCCTCGATATCAGCCACTTCCGCCATAGGATTAGAGGGCGTCTCACAGAACAACATTTTTGTATTCGGCTTGATCGCCTGCTGCCAGGCATCCAGATCGGTGAGCCGCACATAGCTCACCTCGACGCCAAACTTAACCACATAGTTATTGAGCATTACACGAGTGCTGCCAAACACATCCTGAGAGCAGACAATATGATCGCCAGACTGGAGCAGCGCCATCACCACACTCAGCGTCGCCGCCATGCCTGATGCGGTGGCCACAGCCTGCTCTGCACCCTCCATCGCCGCCAGGCGCTCTTCAAAGGAGCGCACGGTTGGATTGCTGTAGCGTGAGTAGACATTACCCTTCAGCTCGTTATTAAAGTAACGGGCTGCCATGTCGGCATTATCGAAAACATAACTGGAGGTGAGAAACAGCGCCTCCGAATGTTCGTGCTCATGGCTACGCTGGTGACCACTGCGGATGGCAGTGGTAGCTTGTTTATAGGCTTGCTCTTCGTTGCTGTCCGAGTTGCCAGACATAATCCTGTTTTGCTCCTGATTCCGTGACTACTGAGTGTTAATAGATGTTAGTTAATACCCACAACACTGTTGTTATTGTGAATCCCAATAACCTGATTTTTCTCCGAACCAACCACTGCATCCGCGCCACTCTTGGCATTATCGTTGCGCACCTGATCGATATGGGCCAGATAGGCCTCATCGACATCGCCAGTGATATAGTCACCGTTAAACACCGAGCACTCGAAACGTTTGATTGATTCATTACCTTCGGCCGCCGACAGTACCAAATCTTCAAGATCCTGATAGACAATCCAGTCAGCGCCAATCAACTCGCCTACTTCCTCATCCGTTCGGCCATGGGCAATCAGCTCTTTAGCTGACGGCATATCGATGCCATAGACATTAGGATAGCGCACGCCAGGCGCCGCTGAAGCCATATACACTTTATTGGCACCGGCATCCCGCGCCATCTGAATAATTTCCTGCGAGGTCGTTCCGCGCACGATCGAGTCATCGACCAACATCACATTTTTGCCAGCAAACTCAAGCTTGACCGCATTGAGCTTCTGGCGAACCGATTTTTTGCGTTGGGTCTGACCGGGCATAATGAAGGTTCGGCCGATATAGCGGTTTTTCATAAACCCTTCACGCAGCTTAATACCAAGCGTCTCAGCCATCGCCTGAGCCGACACTCGGCTGGTATCAGGAATCGGTATAACCACATCAATATCATGATCCGGCTTCAAGCGCAAAACCTTCTCGGCCAGCTTTTCACCCATCCGCAGACGGCACTTGTACACCGAAATATCGTCCATCATCGAATCCGGACGGGCAAAATAAACATGCTCAAAAATACAGGGCACCAGCTCGTGTTTTTCAGCGCACTGCTTGAAATGAATCTTGCCGGCCTTATCAACAAACAGCGCCTCACCGGGCTGAACATCTTTGATCGAGCCAAAACCCATGCTGTCAAGTACGACACTCTCAGAAGCCACCGCATACTCGATGCCCGACTCGGTCTCTCGTGACCCATAGCACAGCGGACGAATACCAAAGGTATCGCGGAAGGCAAACATGCCGTGATTGGCGATCAGACCGACCACCGCATAGGCACCGCGACAGCGCATGTGGACATTGGTCACCGCATCGAAAATATCGCTGCTTGAGGGTTCAAGTTTTCGCCGCAGCTGCAGCTCGTGCGCGAACACATTGAGCAGAACTTCAGAATCAGAATCGGTATTCAGATGACGCAGATCAGAGCGGAAAATATGCTTGCGCAGATCGTCAGCATTGGTCAGATTGCCATTGTGTGCAATACAGATACCATAGGGCGAGTTGACATAAAAGGGCTGGGCCAGAGCCGGGCCGGAACTGCCTGCGGTGGGATAGCGGACATGGCCAATCCCGATATTGCCGACCAGTCGCGCCATATGCTCGCTGCGGAACACGTCTCGCGCCAGACCCACGTTCTTACACACATGCAACTCGCCTTCGGAGTCGGTAACGATACCAGCAGCATCCTGTCCACGATGTTGCAGGACGGTCAGCGCATCGTAAAGGCGCAAATTAACACTCGAAGTTCCGGAAATTCCAACGACACCGCACATCTATTACACCCACCCCAATAGAAAATCACTGACCGCCGCCGCTGTCTCCCGCCCCCAGGCTTCAAAGCCCTGAAAAATCGGAATCAGTTTCGACGTCTGCCACCAAGCGTCCTGATCCACTGGCAGAGCGCCCGGCAATACAATCACCAGCGCCAGCACAATCAACAACCCTCGAAAAACACCAAAAACCAGCCCCAGCATCCTATCGGTACCGCTCAATCCAGTTGAGCTGACAAGTTTACTCAATAAAAAATTTACCACACTTCCTAGCAACAGGGTGGCGACAAACAAGCCGCCCCAGGCCACCAGTTGCCTGATCGACGGCTGTTCGATCATATTAATTAACAGCCCCGCCGCCAACTCTTTGAACTGCATTGCCACAGCGAAAGCCACTATCCAGATAACCAGCGACATCGCTTCTTTAACAAACCCACGCACCAGGCTAATTAGCCCGGAGAGCGTAATCACAGACAGAATTATCCAGTCTATATGTGCCATATTGCTACTCTTTCACCTCACCCTTGACCACTGACGTCACGGAACGTACTGCAACACAATCGCATCAGTCGCAAAATTACTGTCAATCTTGGCCTTCTCCGCTATCGCCCTGCGCTTGTCCGCCTTTGGACCGACATAGACCCGATAAAAAGTCGAGCCTTCAACCACAGCGCTTTTGATAAACGCCTTAAAGCCACTGCCACGAAGCTGCTGCATCAATCCCTCAGCTTTATCCAGCGCTTCAAAACTCCCCGCCTGCAGGACCCAGGCTCTAGGCAAATCATTGGCGCTGAGGCCGTAAAATCCTTCACTGGAATCGACAATCGGAGCGGATTCGGCAACATTGAACAAACCGTCGACCTCACCAAGGCTGGTCGTGCCCTCTGGACGCTGAGCCCTGGCCACCTCGACGGGGGCAATTTCAGGGGCGGCGGGTAACCTGCTCTCTCGGTCGATCTTTAGTGGGTCGGCAAAATCGAACACGATAGGCAAAATAATCAACCCCAGAGCACCGAGCACCAGCGCGCCGATTATTCGCTGCTGTAAACCATTACTCATTCAACACTTCCATCTGACTTACGCTGCATATTGAGTACCGCCGAGACCGTGTGAAAAGAGCCAAACACGACAACCACATCGCCTGCTCTGGCCTCTTCAATAGCACTTTGGAATGCCATCTCCACCGACTCGAATACCGTACTGGAAAGCTCTGCATTGTATAACACTTCAAGCAAAGTTTGAGCTTTAGTCGCCCTGTTACTGTCGCTTATTTCAGCGATATGCCATTTGCTAAACGTCCCACTCAGCGGCTCCACGATTCCGCGCCAGTCCTTATCGTCCAGCACCGACGCCACCGCAAGGTAACGCCCCGAAATCGGCGTGAGCGCAGCGGCCAAAACCTGCGCTGCAGCGGGATTGTGCGCCACATCCAGAATCACCTGACGGCCAGCAATGCTCAACCGCTGCTGACGACCCGACAGCTCGAGACCATCGAGCGCCTGCGCCACAGTTTTTGGGTCAAGCTCAAATCCGGCACAGACCAGTGCCTGAATCGCTGCGGCCTTATTACTTGGTAATAATCCAGTGGCGGGCAACTCCAGAAACTGCAATAACGAGCCGCCCAAAGACTGCACATCCAGATCAAATTGATCTCCCTCAGCCTGCAATCTAAACTCGTTTTCAATCAAAAAGCGCCGCGCACCAGTGGCAGCAATCATCTGCTCGAAACCGACAGGATGATCAGCTTCAGCAACCACCAGCGGTCTCGAGGAGCGGGCAATGCCGAGTTTTTCGGCAGCGATTAACTCGCGGGTATCACCCAACCAGGCCTGGTGATCGAGTGCAATACTGGTAACTACCGAGACATCAGCATCGATAATGTTGATGGCATCCAGCCGCCCACCCAGGCCAACTTCCAGTAGCATAATGTCGAGTCCGGCATCGACAAACACCAGCAGCGCGGCCAGCGTGCCAAATTCGAAATAGGTCAGAGAGGTATTGCCGCGCGCTAGCTCGATCTCATCGAAGGCCCGGACAATAGTTTCGTCATCCGCAGGCATTCCCTGAACGCTGATGCGTTCGTTGTAACGCAGAAAGTGAGGGGATGTAAACAGGCCCACCCGATAACCATGGGCAAGTAAAATTGCTTGCATGCTGGCGAGACATGACCCTTTACCGTTAGTGCCGGCGACGGTGACCGCTGTGGGTAGAGAAAGGGAGCCGCCCTGCTGCTCGCGACGCTGGACAATAGTCGACCAAACCGCAGCAACGCGATCCAGACCGAGATCAATTTCAGTGGGATGTCGTGCCTCCAGCAGAGCTAACCACTCCGCCAGGACGTTAACCATCGGCAGGTTCTGACAGGTGCAAAAACTTCGACAACATACTGGCCAGCCGATCACGCATTTCGTTGCGCGCGATAATCATATCGATCTGACCTTTCTCGAGCAGAAACTCACTGCGCTGAAAACCTTTCGGCAGTTTTTGACGGATGGTCTGCTCAATAATATTTGGCCCGGCAAACCCGGCTCGGGCGCCCGGCTCAGCAATATTTAAATCACCCAGCATGGCCAGGCTAGCGGATACGCCACCGTAAACGGGATCGGTCATCACCGATATATAGGGTACACCTGCAAGGCGCATGCGCTCGAGAATGGCGCTGGTTTTGGCCATCTGCATCAAAGAGATCAACGCTTCTTGCATCCGCGCGCCTCCGGTTGCAGAGAAACAGATCAACGGCTTGTTCTCAGCCAGCGCCTGTTTTGCCGCACGGGTAAACTTCTCACCTACCGCATAGCCCATAGAGCCACCATGAAAGGCAAACTCAAAGGCCACCGCAATCACCGGAATGCCTTTTAAGGTGCCACTCATTGCCACCAGCGCATCTTTCTCACCAGTCGCTTTCTGCGCCTCGGTTAGGCGATCTTTGTATTTTTTAACATCGCGAAACTTCAGCCGATCGACAGGTACAACCTCTGCCGCCACTTCAGCGCGGCCAGTCTCGTCAAGAAAGATATCCAGCCGCCGGCGAGCACCGATCCGCATATGGTGTTCGCACTTGGGACAGATATCGAGATTGCGTTCCAGCTCAGGGCGATAGAGTGGCGAGGCGCACTTTGGGCACTTCTTCCATAGACCCTCGGGAACAGAATTAGCCCGATCACTGGCTGCGCCGGTCGGTCCTTTGGGTCGAATACGATTGAGCCAGTTCATCTATTTCCCTTTGCAAAAATCAACAAAACTGTGGTTATTAAAGACGTGCTTGGAACAATCCCTACCACGGCACTAAAGCAGGCAGCGACCGCCCCATAATAGTGCGTCGCAGTTTAACACGACACACCGGCGGATCTAAATACCGCCTAGGGTTATTTTTTACTCAACCCGCCGCTTTGGCGTTAACAATAAAGTCACGTACTTTGACTGGATCTTTAATCCCCGGGGCCGATTCAACCCCGCCGCTAACATCAACCATATCAGGTGCCACTGCCGTCACCGCTTCGGCGACGTTATCAGGCGTCAAACCGCCAGCCAGAATTAGATTAAACCTGCGTTCCAGGGGCAGCCGGTGCCAATCAAAGCGCTCGCCAGTCCCACCGTACTGCTGCGGATGCCAAGCATCAAAAAGTAGACTGTGAGCCGACTTGTAGGCCCTTACCTGCGCGGCGATATCGAGATCATCATGCATGCGCAGTGCGCGAATATAGGGAAACTCAAACTGTTGGCAGAACTCAGCAGTCTCATCACCGTGAAACTGCAACAGATCAGGCTTGACCTCACTGATCACCTGCTTGACAAACTCTTTGTCGGCGTTTACCAGCAAAACCACGCAAAGGACATCCGATGCGATCGCCCGGCGCACCTCGATAGCCTGCTGTAGTGTCACATGGCGACTGCTTTTTGCGTACAGCACCAAGCCCAGAAGATCTGCACCAGCTTGCTGTACCATCAGCGCCTGCTCTACTGTGGTAATACCACAAATTTTTACCTGAACCGGCATAATTCCACCTGTAATACGTGAATTTATTACTTTAAATAAACCCAACAACTATCTGATTTATAAAGTTTAAATACTGTTACCCAAAAATAAAGGGCCACGGGGTAAACGGGCTATGTTGTGCTCCAATGGGTAGCTTACATCGACCAGATAGAGGCCTTTTGGCGACGCGGTTGCGGCACTCTTGGTGCGATCACGGCCGGCAATCAAGCGTCCGATCCAGCTCGGATCACGGCGACCTAAACCAATCTCCAGTAACGACCCGACAATATTGCGTACCATATGCAATACAAAAGCATTGGCTGTGACTTCAAATACCAGCAACTGACCGACCTCAATCACTCTGGCGCTAGTGATATTGCGATTGGGGGATAAAGACTGACAGCCAGCACCGCGAAACGCCGAAAAATCCTGCTCACCGAGCAAATACTGACAAGCCTCTTGCATAGCCGCTGTATTTAACGGATAGCGCACCCAACTGACTCCCTGAGACAGGATCGCCGGCCGTGCGCCAGCAGAGTGAATAACATATCGATAAGTCCGTGATGTGGCGCTAAAACGGGCATGAAAGCTGGCGGTCACCTCATCAGCCCAGAGCAGCGCAATACTATCTGGCAGCTGACTGTTGCCACCCTTCACCCAGTTGCGCCCGGTACGAAACACCGACGTGTCGAAATGGACAACCTGATAACTGGCATGCACTGCCGTATCAGTTCGGCCGGCGCAGCTGACCACAATCTCAGTATTCGCCACGGAACCCAGCGCGCGCTCCAACTCCTGCTGCACTGAGGGGCTGTGCTTCTGTTTTTGAAAGCCACAAAAAGCGCTGCCGTCGTAGGAGACGACGGCAGCATAACGTTTAACTCCGGTGGGCAGGCTCTGGCCCGGAGGAATCTTGGCATTCAGGCTATAAGCCCAATCTAGTTCTGACATGGATGAGATTATACACTTTGAGTTAACCGATAGTGCACCCTGATAACGCTAAACCATCGATACCTGTACCCTTACCTGATCACGCTGCTATTCAAGTGTATCCAGTAATGCCTGAGCCTTTGCAATACCCCCCTCATCGGCCTCGCCAATCAGCTCCTCGAGAATTTCCCGGGCTCCCTGAGGATCACCCATCTCGATATAGGTCTTAGCAAGATCGAGTTTAATGTCGGTTCCATCCAGGGTCTCGACATCATCAACACCGGCAAACTCATCTGCTTCCAGCGCGCTTTCCGCAGCCAACTCAGCCAAGCTCTCATTGAGATCATCACTGCCTGGCAATTCAATAATATCGCCTTCACCACTGTGCTGATGCTCCTGTTCCTCTTCGTCGAGCTCGATATCAAAATCATCGAGATCCAGAGTTTCAAGATCGAGATCATCATCGAGCGTATCGGTTTCGTCTGGTTCTAGGCTTTTGGTTGGCTCAAGGCTTTCGGTCGGCTCAAGGCTGTCTTCTAGCCCAAAGCGCTCCGCCAGCTCAGGGCTGTCTTCTGGCTCAGGGCTGTCTTCTGGCTCAGGGCTGTCAAGCTCATTGGCCGCGTCATCGAGGGCTTTGACTGCTTCTTCCTGAGGGCCGGCGATAATCCCGGCCATCTCAATCGCGGCGCTATCTCCGGTGATTAAAATTTCTTCATAAAGCGCACTCAACTGGTCTTTTTGGCCCTCGCGAAACAGAATCTCCATCAGCTTTAAGCGCGATGATGCATCTGCGGCATCCTCAGCGCGAGCCTCCTCGAGTACCTCGATAGCTTGCGCGGTATTTCCAAGTGACAAATACACCTCAGCCTCTGCGACGGCTTCTACCATCATATCGAAAACCTCTTCGCTCATCGGCTCATCGAGATCCTCGAAAATATCTCTGTCGCTCTCATCAAACAGATCATCATCCGGGTCGAGTTCGAGATCATCCAGATCATGCAGACGCCCTGCCGAAGTGGCGGCAACAGCATCCTCATTATCATAGGTCTCGTAGCCACGGACCGGGAGGGAGTCGAGGTCATCGCTCTTGCTGCGCGTCGAAGATTGACGTAGCAACAGCACCAGTAACAGACCGTGCACCGCAATCAAACCGCCCCAGATATAGCCCGGCACAGCCAGTAGCGCCCCAACAACACCCTGCTCCGGCTCAGACGCTTTAACCTTTGCGGTTGCTGCCGACTGATTGACAAGCTCCGCCATGGTCGCAACCTGAGCCTCAAGCAACACTAAACGATCTCGCAATTCAGCGTTTTCACGCTCCATCTTGCTCACTTCATCTTGGGCTACAGCCAGATCGGCCGACAGTTCCTGAATACGTATACCCTCATTCGGCGCCGAGGCCTCATCAGCCATACCACTATCAGCACTTGAAACCGAGCCGGAATCCGATTCAGAGTCAACTCCCGCCACCAGATCGAGTCGACCATCGCCCCGACCAGGCAGTTCTGTCTCGGCATAATCATCGCTATAAATAACTTCCGGTTCTGAAACTGTCTCCTCCGGATTGAAAAAAAGCTCGTCAGATGCCGGCAACAAACCGATCTGCTGAGCGACCCTTTCGCCGTTCTGCTGGCTGATCTCAGCCGGGGATGGCAGACGCAACACAAAGCCCTTCATCAATCGATTGGCATCGCCGTCAACAAACGCACGCGGGTTTTGTTGATACAGTGAATCCATGGCCTGCAAAATTGTCGTGCCTTGGGGGCGCAGGCGTGTGGCAACATTCCACAAGGTATCGCCCTCAACCACCTGGTGCTGATCACCGGAGACAGGCTCAGTTGCCACGGAAGATCTATTTGAGCTGAAAGTATTAGCACCATTAGCGTTGCTGGCTGGAGCTGATGTGCTGGAAGCACTGATCGCTGGCACCACCGGCACACTGTATTGTTCGTCGCTGTAGATCGGCAGATCCAGCAGTACCGTATACTCGCGCATCACACGCCCTTCAGGCCACTGGAGCTGAACCAGAAAGTCCAGATAGGGTTCAACAACTGGCTCTTGAGTGACAACTCGGATAACCCGTTGACCTACGCCATCGCGGCTGACCGAAAACTGTAGTTGCGACAGAAAGAAGTCCCGGCTTATCCCAGCTCGCTCAAAGGCCTCAGCCGAGGCCAATGACACCAGAATTTGTCCATCTTCAAGCGCCGTGGAATTAAGGATTTGAATATCCGCTGTCAGCGGTTCATTGAGCGAAGAATTAACACTGATTTCTCCCAGCCCAACCGCCACGGCCGAGGGTGCCGCCGTCAACGCGGAGACGAGTAAAAAAGGGAAAAGAAAAAAACAGGGTTTCAGGGCGCGTCTTTCAGAATGCAGGGCAAAACGCACAGCAGAACGCGTAAAAAGTGCTGGCCACTTCCGGGTTGTCATAACAGATTCCTATCGAGGCTTTATAAACTTTTTTAAATCGAGGTTAACAGTAAATGTTTGGCTGCCAACCTGCAATATGTGCCAAAACCGGTAACCCTTAAGTTTTAGCACATTATCGCCCGGTTGACGCTTAAAAGCCCCGCCGCAATTACCGTTCGATCACAATTCTGAGCATCCGGCGCAGCGGCTCCGCGGCTCCCCACAATAACTGGTCGCCCACAGTAAAGGCCGACAGATACTGCCCACCCATATTCATTTTACGCAGACGACCGACGGGCACATCCAGACCGCCGGTTACGGCAGCTGGCGTCAAATGCGCCACCGAAGACGCTTTGTCATTAGGGATCACTTTAGCCCATGGATTGCTCTCGGCGAGCATGGCTTCAATTTCGTCAAGCGGCACGTCCTGGGTCAACTTGATCGTCAACGCCTGACTGTGACAGCGCATCGCACCAATTCGCACACAGAGGCCGTCGAGAGGAATTGGATTGCTCTCGCGACCGAGAATCTTGTTGGTCTCAGCCTGATTCTTCCACTCTTCACGGCTCTGACCATTGTCCAGCTGCGAATCAATATACGGTAGCAAACTGCCGGCCAGTGGATACCCCCAACTATCCACCGGAAAGCTATCGCTGCGCAGGGTTTGAGTGACCTGGCGATCAATTTCCAGAATGGCCGACGATGGATTTGTCAACGACTCAGCAACCGATCCCTTAATTACGCCCATCTGACTGATCAGCTCACGCATATTCTGGGCACCTGCACCGGAAGCGGCCTGGTAGGTCATCGAACTGGCCCACTCGACCAAATTGGCATTAAACAGCCCGCCCAGAGACATCAGCATCAGGCTTACGGTGCAGTTGCCGCCGATAAAGTCCTTCACGCCATTTGCTAGGCCGTCTTTAACCACGCTCATATTTACCGGATCGAGCACAATAATCGAGCTATCCTGCATGCGCAGCGCCGATGCCGCATCAATCCAATAGCCATCCCAGCCCGCATTGCGCAACTGCGGATAGACTTGATTGGTGTAATCGCCGCCCTGACAGGTGACAATAATGTCCATTTGCTGCAGCGCTTCAATATCAAATGCACTCTTCAGCAGTGGAGTCTCTACGCCCACATCTGGACCAGCCTGCCCTGCCTGTGAGGTGGTAAAGAAGATTGGCTCGACATGGGCGAAGTCATTCTCTTCACGCATTCTGTCCATTAGCACAGATCCAACCATGCCACGCCATCCAATAAATCCTGTCTTTTTCATGTTTGGAACTCTTTGTTTAATGGAAATTATTCACTATTCATCGGCTACCTAAAGCGCCGCGACCACCGCATCACCCATCGCGCAGGTACCCACTCGGGTCATGCCCTCGGTATAAATATCGCCGGTTCGCAACCCCTGATCCAGCACATCACTCACTGCTTTCTCAATCGCATCGGCGGCGTCAACTGCATCAAGCGAATAGCGTAGCATCATCGCCACCGACAAAATGGTGGCCAACGGGTTGGCCACGTCCTGCCCGGCAATATCCGGCGCAGAGCCATGACAGGGTTCATACATCCCGCCACCGTTCTTATCCAGCGACGCCGAGGGCAACATGCCGATCGAACCGGTCAACATCGCCGCTGTATCAGACAATATGTCGCCAAACATATTTCCGGTTACCACCACATCAAACTGCTTAGGCCTCATCACAAGCTGCATCGCGGCATTATCCACATACATATGGCTGAGCTCGACTTCGGGGTAATCCTTGCCCATTTCGGTGATTACTTCGCGCCATAAAATGGTCGCCTCTAGCACATTTGACTTGTCCACCGAACACAGGCGCTTGCCACGCACCATCGCTGCTTCAAAAGCCATCTTGCCGATTCGACGAATCTCTGACTCGCTGTATTTATAGGTGTTATAACCCTCGCGCTCACCATTTTCGAGGGTCCGAATGCCCCGTGGCTCACCAAAATAAATACCACCAACGAGCTCGCGCACAATCAAGATATCCAGACCCGAAACAAACTCCGGTTTGAGTGACGAGGCATGCGCCAACTGCGGATACATAATCGCCGGGCGCAGGTTGCCAAACAGCTCTAACTCCGAGCGGATGGTGAGCAGGCCCTTTTCTGGGCGCAGATGGCGTTCGACATTATCCCATTGCGGGCCGCCAACCGCGCCCAGCAAGATCGCGTCGGAGCCGCGCGCCTTGTCCAAGGTCTCCTGCGGACAGGGCTCACCCACCGCATCCAGTGCCGCACCGCCCAAATGGGCATAATCCAGCTCAATGCCTAGACTGTACTGCTGGTTGACCTTTTCCAGCACTTTAACCGCTTCAGTAACGATCTCCGGGCCAATATTGTCGCCCGGCAATACCAATACTTTCTTGCTCATTTAATTGCTCCAAATACCCATGGATGCTGCGCTTCACGGGCCGCTTCATAGGCCTTAATTTCATCCGCATGCTGCATGGTCAAACCAATCTCATCAAGCCCCTGCAACAGACAATCCTTGCGGAACTCATCCAGCTCAAAGGCAAACACATGTCCCGAGTCCGTCGTCACAGTCTGCGCAGGCAGATCGATAGATAGCTGATAGCCCTCTTGCGCATCCATCTCGTCAAACAGAATATCTACCTGCTCTTCGCTGAGAATCACCGGCAGCAACCCGTTTTTAAAACAGTTGTTATAAAAGATATCGGCATAACTGGGGGCAATAATCGCGTTAAAGCCATAGTCCTCAATCGCCCAGGGCGCGTGTTCACGGCTTGAGCCACAGCCAAAGTTCTTGCGAGCCAGCAAAATCGATGCACCTGTGTAGCGCGGAAAGTTCAGCGGAAAGTCAGGGTTCAGCGGGCGGTTACTGCAATCGGCACCGGGCTGCACTTCATCCAGATAACGCAGTTCATCAAACAGATTGGGGCCAAAGCCACTGCGCTTGATCGACTTTAAAAACTGCTTGGGGATAATCATATCGGTGTCGACATTGGCGCGATCCATCGGCCCGACTAATCCACGGTGTTGAGTAAATGCTTTCATTATTGATCACCTCCCACAAATGAACGGACATCGACAATATGCCCTGCCACTGCGGCCGCCGCAGCCATCGCTGGGCTCATTAAATGCGTGCGCCCGCCAGTACCCTGACGCCCCTCAAAGTTACGGTTGGAGGTCGAGGCGCAGTGCTCGCCAGCACCCAATTTGTCTGCGTTCATCGCCAGACACATCGAGCAACCCGGTTCACGCCAATCCATCCCCGCCTCAATAAAAATCTTGTCCAGCCCCTCGGCTTCAGCCTGAGCCTTCACCATCTGTGAACCCGGTACAATTAAAACCTGCTTCACAGAAGCAGCAACTTTTCGGCCTTTGGCCACTTCTGCCGCGGCACGCATATCTTCGATCCGAGAATTAGTGCACGAACCGATAAATACCCGGTCAATCGCAATCGACTCAATCGCCTGACCACCCTCAAGCCCCATGTACTCCAATGCCCGGGCCAAGCCTTTGCGCTTCTCTTCACTAGACTGTTGCTCAAGCGTCGGCACCAATGCCGTCACCGGCGCCACCATCTCCGGAGATGTGCCCCAGGTCACCTGCGGCGCAATGTCCTCGGCCTGCAACGCTACCTCAGTATCAAACTGTGCATCTGCATCCGAATGCAGCGTATGCCAATATTCAACCGCCTGATTCCACAACTCGCCTTTGGGTACAAACTGACGGCCTTCACAGTAATCGATGGTCTTTTGATCCACCGCCACCATGCCAACCCGGGCACCGGCTTCAATCGCCATATTGCAAACTGTCATGCGGCCTTCAATCGACATATCACGGAACACAGATCCGGCGAACTCAATGGCGTGACCATTGCCACCCGCGGTACCAATCACGCCAATAATCGCCAGCACCACATCTTTTGGGGTCACACCAGCACCCAGCGTGCCATTTACCGTGACGCGCATATTCTTCATTTTCTTGGCAACCAGACACTGAGTGGCCAGTACATGCTCAACCTCAGAGGTGCCAATGCCATGCGCCAGACAGGCCAAGGCACCATGGGTCGCAGTGTGCGAATCACCACAGACTACCGTCATACCCGGCATCGTTGCGCCAAGCTCGGGGCCCATCACATGCACAATACCCTGTCCCATCTCGTTGATCTTGAATTCCTTGATGCCATACAGATCACAGTTATCGTCCAGCGTTTGCACCTGAATCCGCGACACCTCATCGACCATGCCCGCGACACCGGCGTCGCGCTCGGCCTTGTCAGTCGAAATATTGTGGTCAGGTGTGGCGATATTGGTGTCCAGGCGCCATGGCGCCCGGTTGGCCAAGCGGAGCCCCTCAAAGGCCTGCGGCGAAGTCACCTCATGGATAACATGACGATCGATATAGATAAGCGACGAACCATCGCTGTTGTGCTTAACAAGGTGGCTATCCCACAGCTTGTCATAAAGTGTTTTTCCAGCCATCACAGTCTCCCAGGCATAAATTTAATGGTTGCGATCAGTTTAGCGTCGCATTATCATGAAATAAATTCATATTATGCATATCATGCATTCCAGCAAGGAATCCTAAAGGTAAAAAAACGCGATGGATAACCACAATTTAAAAGCCTTTATCACCGTGGCCGAACTGGGTTCGTTTTCGGATGCCGCCGAGCATCTCTATTTAACCCAGTCCGCCATCAGCAAACGCATCGCGCTGCTCGAGCAGCAGATAGGCAAACGCTTATTTGATCGTATCGCCAGACAGGTGTCGCTGACCGAAGCCGGCCAGGCGCTGCTGCCCAGAGCCCGGCGTATCCTGCAGGAATATGAAAACGCTCTGCAGGCAATCAATGATTTGTCCGGGGAAGCTAGCGGCACACTGCGATTGGCGATCAGTCACCATCTCGGCCTACATCGTCTGCCACCGGTGCTCAAGCAGTTTGCCCAGAAATACCCAAATGTCAGCCTGGATATCGAGTTCACCGACTCAGAAAAAGCCTATGACAAAGTGTTGCATGGTGACTCGGAAGTGGCGGTCATCACCCTTGCGCTTCAAACCCATCACAATATCAATAGTCAAGTCATCTGGAACGACCCACTGCGCTTTATCTGTGCTCCGGATCACCCGCTGGCACAGCTCCAACAGCCCGCGCTGCAAGACCTCGCGGATTACCCAATTATCTTGCCCGGCATGAACACCTACACCGGACAAATCATTCAGAAACTGTTTCAAGAACAAGAGATCCCCCTCAAAACACCCATGTCCACCAACTACCTGGAAACCATCAGCACGATGGTAGAAGTCGGATTAGGCTGGAGTGTATTGCCAGAGACATTGGTCAGGTGCCTGCACGTGATGCCATTCGAACAAATCCGCATCGAAAGAGAGTTGGGCTTTATTCACCACACCAAGCGCAGCCTGTCGAATGCCGCACTGGCATTTTTGGAGATGCTGCAAGAACAGGCCAAATCGTGACCGGCACCGTTACCGCTTTAGCACCAGCCCGCTAACGATAGCGCTGTAACAGCGACGCTAGTGCTCTGACACCCACCTGTCCGGGTATGCTTGGCACTGTATCTTCAAGCATTACCAGCGCACCGATCTAGCACCCTGAGCGTGGCCGAGAGATATCTCTAATAGAACAATGATAAAACGAAAAAACTGGGTCACAAAAAGGCGTAAAAAAGCATAAAACGTAAAAAAAAGAGTAAAAAAAGAGGGCTGGTTAGACCCTCTTAAATGGAGCTACATGAGACATTCAACGACCCAGAATAGGACTTAAACATTCTCTGCATGCCAGACATTAGATGACATTAGCATTTTGAGATAACAGTTGGAGCCAAGTCGAACTGACTGCAGTTGATCGCCGAATCATCGGGTTGCAAAGGGATATGATGCAAGCCCGATATCTAAATCATAGCCAACAATCTTTGTTTTACCAGCGGCCGTGATCAATCAAGTGACTTAATCGCAATTTCGTAAATATCCTTGACCAATCCGGGTTCATCTGCGATCACCTGCAGCGCTTCACGCATCTGGTGACGATTCGGTTCCGGGAACTTTTTCCAACGTGTCAGCGGCGTCATCAAGCGCGCGGCAACCTGCGGGTTGCGGCTATGCAACTGAAGAATGCGTTGCTTAAGGAAGTCGTAGCCGGCACCGTCCGGCTGATGAAAATTAACCAGGTTGGCGCTGCAATAGACGCCGATCAGACTGCGAATTTTATTCGGATTACTAAAGGTAAAAGCGCTGTGATCTTCCAGCGCCTCAACCCGCTGTAGAGCGCCGGGCTGAGTATTGGCCGCTTGAATTTGCAACCACAGGTTCATCACCAGCGCTTCGTCGCGATACTGCTGCTCAAATTGCTGCAGGGCTTCGCTGGCCTGTTGGGCAGCGACCGGACAGTTGACCAAAGCGGACAGCGCTGCGGCTTTATCAGTCATATTATCGGCACTGTGGAACTGTTCAGCGGCCAGCTCTACACCGACATTATCTACCAGCATCAGATAGCTCAGGGCGACATTTTTCAATGCGCGGCGGCCAATCTGCGCCGCTTCCGGGGCGTAGGCCTGCTCAATGTTATGCCGCGCGTAGACCGCGGCAAATTCGTTGCTGAGTTCGTCGGCCAGGGACTGGCGAACAAACTTTCTGGCCTGGTGAATCGCTTGCGAATAAACAATTTCAGCTTCTTCATGAAGCTGTGCTTCACTGGGCAACTGCAACATCAATTCAACCATTGCCGGGTCGAGACTCTCGTCAGTCAACAGTCGACGATAGACTTCAGTGAGCTGCTGGTCCATCACCAGCGGTCGCTGTTGGTGGGCGTCGGCACTGAGCTTTTCGAGCAAAGCAAAGCTCAACTTTTGACCGGCATCCCAGCGATTAAAGCCATCACTGTCATGACCCATTAGGTGAATCAATTGCTGTTTGCTGTAAGGATACTGAAGTTTAACTGGTGCTGAGAAACCGCGCAGTAATGATGGTACCGGTGCTTCACTAACGTTGTCGATCACCAGCTGTTGTTCGGTCTGGTCGACTTCATACACCATTTGGGTATCACCCGCAGCATTCAGCGGCAGGTCGCCCTGCTCGCCCACGAGACCCAATCTCACCGGGATCACAAAGGGTAGTTTTTGCGCCTGCCCTGGCGTTGCCGGACAGCTCTGGGCAAAATTAAGCGTTAAGGTACGCGCATCAGCATCGTATTGTGAGGTCACGCTGAGCTGGGGTGTGCCGGACTGTTTGTACCAGCGTCGGAACTGAGCGAGGTCGCGTCCACTAGCCTCTTCCATCGCGGCGACAAACTCTTCAATGGTGACTGCCTGACCGTCGTGACGGTCAAAATAAAGATCACTGCCTTTGCGGAAGGTCTCGGCGCCGAGCAATGTGCGGATCATGCCAACCACTTCAGAGCCCTTCTCATAAATCGTCAGGGTGTAAAAATTGTTGATTTCCATATAAGAGTCTGGCTGCACCGGATGCGCCATGGGGCCACCATCTTCGGCAAACTGATGGGTGCGCAAGTAGCTGACATCTTCAATGCGCTTAACGGTAGGCGAATTCATGTCAGCAGAAAATTGAGAATCTCGATAAACCGTAAAACCTTCTTTGAGACTTAACTGAAACCAGTCGCGGCAGGTGACACGATTGCCCGACCAGTTGTGAAAATATTCGTGGGCAACAATTGACTCGACGCGCTGAAAGGCGGCATCTGTTGTGGTCTTGGGGTTGGCCAAAACGGCGGAGGTATTAAAGATATTGAGACCTTTGTTTTCCATCGCGCCCATATTGAAGTCGTCGACAGCAACAATCATAAAAATATCCAGATCGTATTCACGACCATAGGCCTGCTCATCCCAGCGCATTGAGTGCTTGAGTGAGATCATAGCGTGATCACACTTATCGAGATCTTTCTCTTCAACAAAGATTTGTAACGTCACGTCGCGACCCGACACAGTGGTAAAGCTATCTTCAACACAGCTGAGGGTGCCGGCCACCAGCGCAAACAGATAGGCAGGCTTTTTAAACGGATCCTGCCAGGTGACAAAGTGGCGGCCATTATCCAGCTCACCACGCTCGATAGGGTTACCGTTGGAGAGCAAAACAGGATACCGCGCTTTGTCGGCGATAATTTTGGTGGTGAATGTTGACATCACATCCGGGCGGTCAAGGTAATAAGTGATATCACGGAAACCCTCAGCCTCACATTGGGTGCAGTACATGGTGCGCGAGCGGTACAGACCCATCATGGTGGTATTGTCCTGGGGCTTGATAAGGACCTCAGTGGTGATCAGTGCAGTCTGGCCAAGACCACCAATCTTCAAAGATTCATCATCACGTTGATAAGCACCCTCTTGCAACACCACACCATCGACAGCCAGCGACTGCAGATCAAGTCCCGGACTACCGTGCAGAACCAGATCCGCCTGCGGGGTTTTGCTCTCGGGATTGCGTGCCACTTTCAGATGAGCCGTGACCCGCGTGTAGTCTTCACCGAGCTCGAAACAGAGATCGGTCTGCTCAATTTTAAACGGCGATACAGTGTAATCCTGCAGATAAATAGTCTGTGGCAAGGGGTCTTTCATAAATCGGTTCCTGATGGGGTTATCGGTCCGCGGGACAAGCCAGCCAAAGCGTCACAAATTTAGGCAGCAGCGGAAAAGTCTACGTTATAAGCTGTGTATTTACGGATATTAATCACGCCCGTATCCAGGATCAAATACTGACCTTTGATACCCAACAAAACTCCTTCTATCAGTGGCTGTTTGTCAAGGTTCAGGCTTTTGACTTTTTCTGGCCACTGGCTTACCGGAAAGTCGATGCTGGTGGTGGTTTCGCTGAAGAGCCGCTGCAGTGCCTGCAGACCAAACTCCTGCTCGAGTAATTCAAGACTCGATTCGGATTTGGCCATTAACTCATCTCGCAACGCTCCCAGATCAACATCCTCAGCATTGCCTTTAAGCATTTTCTGCCAGTGCGTTTTGTCGGCAATGTGTTCACGCAGACAGTCTTCAATTAAACCGGCCTGATAGCGTGTCTGCACGCGAAAAATCGGCAGCCCCTGGGTTGCACCCTGATCGATCCAGCGAGTCGGCAACTGCGTGCCGCGGGTGATACCAACCTTGACCCCCGAGGAGTTGGCAAGATAGACAAAATGATCGGTAAAACAGTACTTTTCGCCCCACTCCGGATCGCGGCAGGTGCCGTGATGAAAGTGGCATTTCTCGGGGCTCATAATGCAGCTGTCACACTGTGGCAGCGAGGTAAAACAGGGGTAACAATACCCTTGGCTAAAACTCTTTTTTGAGCGTCGCCCACAGTGAATGCAGTGAATATCACCGAGATGCTCAATCACGATAGGCTTGCCGATCAGGTTATTCATATCAATACGCTGATCATCAACCGGCAACTGATACGTCACCTGGCCCTGCTCGCCGAGACTGGTCAACATTTTTTCAAGGTGGCCTGAAGCCTTAACCGATGCACTCATATCAATTCTGCCATTTCAGTGGCTGTTCATCTGGCGGCGGCGTGCATGCCGTCGTTTTAGGCGGCACATAACCGGTACGCTGCTCTTCAGGCTTGCGCTGGTCATAGGCAATAATCGCCTGCATACAGAGCGCTTTCTGCTCATCGCTAAGGGCGCGTCCGTCGGGCCATTTGCCAAGCTCGACCGCGCGCTTTAAATTTTCGTAGATATCCGGAGTGATGCTACTCAGCAACTGACGCAGATCCATAATTTATTTCAACCTCTTACCGAATGAATTCACTGTGCCAAAAATCAGCCCCAGCAGCATACCTGTAACCAGCCCACCAAAGTGGGCCGCATTGGCAATGCCGACGCCGATTAAAAAATCGAGAATACCAGTCATGCAGAACAGCAGCCAAAATACCATAAAGCCAATTAACTCTTTCGGCAGCCACAGCACAGGATGTGGCGCCAGCCAGTTGCGAATCCAGAGGTAACCGAGCAGCGCATAAATCACTCCGGACATGCCGCCGAAGGCGACCGAGCCGGCCCAGACAAATTGCGCCATATTAGAAACCACGGCACTCACCGCGACCAGCAAAAATAGATGCAACGGGCCGAGAGCGCGCTCAACACGCGAGCCCAGCAAGCTTAACCACAGAGCGTTAAAGGCAAAGTGCATCAGCCCGAAATGGATGAAAATAGGCGTGATTAAACGCCAGGGTTGTCCATTGTCGAGACCGCCAAAAACAAATTGTTCGGGAATGCGGTAAAAAAAACTACCGATAAACCAGCCGACCAGACTGGCCATCATTAGCAGACTGGTAACTGGGTGCTGCTTGGCGGCTCTCAGCCATCTGGCTGACTGGGATGGCTCAGCTGTCATCTTGCTGCTTGGCAGCGTCAAGGCGACTGCCCCAACCCAGTTTTGAGCGACAGATGCTATAGAAATTATGGTCGCTGGGATGGATCAAGATAATCTCATGAGCTGCCTTGCGAATGGCGATCACATCACCGGGCTCGGTCTGATAATCATTGTGACCATCGCAGGTGATCAACGGATGCAACTCGTTGCGGGAACTCACCTTGATTTTGATCTGCGCGTCACCGTGCAGAGCGATCGGGCGGCTGCTCAGGGTATGCGGATTGAGCGGTACGACGACCATCGCATCCAACTCCGGACACAGCAGCGGTCCGCCAGCAGACAGTGCATAGGCGGTTGACCCGGTGGGGGTAGCCACGATAAGGCCATCAGAGCGCTGACTGTAGACGAATTCGCCATCGACGTAGAGCTCAAACGCCATCATGCGCACCGACTGCCCGGGGTGCAAGACGATATCGTTAACGGCCAGTCCTTCACCAATTAATTCGCCCTGTCGGGTGATGGAGGTTTCGAGGATAAAACGGCTGGTTTGTTTAAAGTCACCGGAGAGAACCGGCAGCACGCGCTCAGCGATTTCATCGGGAGAGATATCAGTTAAAAAGCCAAGTCGCCCACGGTTGATACCGAGCAATGGAATCTTGCTCGCGGCCATGCTGCGGCTGGCGCTGAGCATGCTGCCATCGCCCCCAACCACAATACCCAAATCCACAGCGCCGGGAAATTCTTCGATCGGCAAAACTTTATCTATTTTCCAATCGACCAATTTCGCCGCCTGTTGCTCATAGACGACCTCGCTCCCATGCGCTAACAGAAAGGCTTCAAGCTTGTTCAGCGAGTCGCGCACCTCAGGTACGTCGAGACTGGCCAGCAGACCGATACGTTGAAAATGTGGCATCGAGTAAAGCCTCCGAAAATCAATTCCGGGATTATACAGAGTCGCGCGCTAATTCACTCTTTTTTGAGGAGATTATCTGGTGATTGAAACCTGAGCTGGGACCTGAGCTGGGACCTGAACTAAAAAGTGTCGCTCGGGATAACAAGGCTGCTGTCATCCCGAATGCAGTCACAGGGTCTACTCACACAAGTAACCAGGCACTCTCAAGGCAACAAAATAGTCTCGACGTCACCAAGCAAGTAATCATTGCCATCAGCAACCAGTACAAATGTTTTACTGGCGACTGATGCGCCAGACGGCATAGTTAAACCACCATGGTCGACGATCAGGCTATCGCTCTGGGCGCTAATCTCGAGCTCGCCATAAGCTGTTGATACCAACTCCCCTGTAGCGTTGAATCCGCGTACTTCATACAGAACTTCCAGAGCACCACTGCCATTACCGGTCCGCGTGACAACAATCTCACCAGCGTCGACCGTTGATGAAACTTCAACTCGCTCGGAGAGAACGCCTGTCGCCAGTTTAATCTCCACCGGATTGATACCCACGAGATAGACATTATCTCCGTCGTACATGCTAAAGCTGGAAATATAAAAACTACCTGAGCTATCCCAGGAGTCGTAGCCTGTAATAAAATTTTCCGAGGCCGCCATATCATCCAGATCAGACATCTTAAGTAACTCGTAGGACTGTCCTGTGGCGATATCAAATTCATAAATGGCATTTGGACGAGAACCGTCACTTAGACCAATGTAGATTTTTTCCTCGTCTGCCGAGAGCTGAAAAACCCACGTTTTCAACGCACTGGAAAAGTCCGGACGACCGAGGAATTGCCAGCTAGCAGCGGCATCATTGAAGCGATAAATATTACCCTGATCATCACTGGTATAGAGATTTTTGCGCTCGCGGTCCCACTGCCCGACTTCCATCGCATTGGGGCCGCGTAGAGGAAATGCGTTTAGTTCACCAAAGCCAGTGACGGGATCGTAATACCAGACATGGTTAAAGATCGAAGCTGATTCGCCCTGATTCCATTGAGTTCGCGATGAGCCACCGGTGATGTAGACACGTCCACGTGAGTCGACCCACATAAAGCGATTGGTATAGAAAAAATTCTGCCAGGCGTCGGGCTTGCCGAGCACTGTAGTCTCGCCCGCACCAATGTCATACCGCACTAATTTATTTTCCGGAATCGACATCCCATACAGCAGATTACGTACAGGGTCTTTCTGGATAGTCGCCAACTGCAGAGTCTGAGCACCTACCCCATCAGGTTCCGTGGCACTCAAATCGGTGAAACTATTGGCAGCGATATTATAGCCGTACCAATGGAAGCCTCTGGTATTCAAATAGCTATTGTTCATGTCCGAACTGTCCAGGGTCGCGACATAGACATTGCCATTGTGATGAATAGGCCGGGTGTGAAATTTCTCTGCGCTCTCGTTGCTCAACCAATTTTTCGCCTCTTGCGAGGCCGTTCGCGCGTCGCCGATCCAGCGCAGGCTGTTATCGGACTGATACATACGATAAAGCATCGAATTGGTCTGATGATCGTGACCCGAGATATAAATTTCACCGCTGGCATCGGAACCGACGGCCAACCAACACTGATCGGGGCGATCACCATCCGGAGAATCAGGCAGCTGCCAGATGTTGACGCCTGCCACCCTACCAACACGTGGCGTGTCATGGGGAACGCTAATATCCTCTGGCTCAGCTGGCTGCTCCGGCGGCTCTTGAATAGTGGGCTGATCAGTCGTCGGGGGATCAGTGCTTGTCGGTGGGTCCAGCGCCACCGACGTATCCTCTTCAACCGCGCTGCCCCCACCGCCGCAAGCGCTCAATAAAGTAATCAGAACAATCAGAAATAAGGGTCGGAATAGACGCAACACATTTGAAGCATTGGGTGGCAAGACGGCGAGCATAAGTGACTTCTCTGGGTTTTTATTGGAGTGGCGTATGCCGTCCAAAATGCATGATGATCGTTAGCAACACAACCCTGAAGCGTCGACCGGTTTATGACATGCGGCAGACGGGCCCTCCACAGAACCCTTTAAAATCTATTCCCTAAGCTTCCTCGCGACCATCGATCGAGGCTTGTACCAGATCCAGCAATTCGCGTAGTGCCACCGAGATCATGGCAAAATCCGGCGCCGGGCCTCGACGCAGATCTTTAACCATCACCTTCCAGCGTTTTATCAAGGGCGCCTGCTGTTGCTGCCAGCCTTCAAGTACCGCAGTAAAGTCGTTATCGCCGCTGTGCTGCAACAGACTTGCGGTCAGGCGACGGCGCTGCCCTTCGAGGTCATCTACATAGGACTCGCGAGCCAGATCCTGCCAACGGTTATCCGGCTGCAGCGCAACAATCTGTGCCATAAACCAGTCCAGCGAAAGGTGTTCGCCAAGCTTAAAATAAAGCTCTGCCACCTGCTGCACTGGTCGATCCAGCTGCAGTGACGTGTCGACCACGCCGAGACTGAGGAACATACTGTCCGAAGCCGCCAACCTTGAGGCGAGCTGATCATCGACAGCGAAATCGGTAAGATTAGCTTTCTCGGCACTCCACAGGTTAATCCATTCAACCTCATGCAGGTCAGCCATATGCTGCAGCACCGAGTGCATGGGCGCGGTGAATTGACCGATAATTTCGGAGCAGTTGAGGTTGTGACGGCGATTGCGCAACAACCAGCGGGTAGTGCGACGCGCCATGCGAATCAGGATATGCAGCAGATCGAGCTGGCCTTTGGCTGGTAGATCACTGTCTTCAATCTCTTGCCAAAGGCTTTCGATGCCGAGTACCTGCATAGCAATGGTGTAGGCGCGAATCACATCCCCAGCCGAAGCGCCAGTGGACTCCATCTGTCTGAAGAAGAAACTAAAGCCAACCCTATCAACCAGATCATTGGCAAGTTGAGTGGCGGCAATTTCCTGGCGCAGCTGATGATTCGCCACCTCGTCGGCATAACGTTCAACCAGTGCCGGGGGAAATGCCCGATTGACCGATGCAGCGATATAGGGCTCTGAGATCAGTTCTTCCTTGATCAGCGCCTCTTTGAGCATCACCTTGGAATAGCAGACCAGCACCGCCAGTTCCGGCCGGGTCCAGCTCGGCTGATTGCGATTGATACGCTCGTTAAGCTGATCATCGCCGGGCAAGAACTCCAGGTCACGATCGAGTTTGCCTGTACTTTCCAGCCACCCCATAAAGCGCTGATATTCGGCGTGCTGCTGATCGCTGCGATGCAGTGCCAGACTGATCGCCTGGGTCTGTCGTCGATTGTGATGCAGGACCAGTTTGGCAACACTGTCGGTCATCGACTCGAGAAACGCATTCCGCTCATCCATGCTCAGCGCGCCTGCCAGAAGCTGCTTGTTGAGTAGAATTTTGATATTCACTTCATGATCAGAGCAATCGACACCGGCTGCGTTATCAATAAAGTCGGTGTTGCAGAGCCCGCCGTTAAGACAGAACTCAATGCGACCGCGCTGGGTCATACCGAGATTGCCACCCTCACCGATTACCCGGCATTTGAGGTCGCGACCATCAACTCTCAAGCCATCGTTGGCACGATCGCCGACATCGGCATTGTTTTCCACGGAGGATTTCACATAGGTACCAATGCCGCCGTTCCAGATTAAATCAACCGGGGATTTCAGAATCGCACTAATCAGCTCCGTTGGCGTCAGCTCATCGCGATCGATACCAAAGCGCTGTTTGATCTGCGGAGTGAGCTGCAATGATTTCGCGGAGCGAGAATAGATCGCGCTGCCCTCAGACATCAGCGCGCGATCAAAATCGTCCCATGTGGTGCGCGGTGTATCATAGAGCCGCTTACGTTCGACAAAGGTTGTCGCCGCATCGGGATTGGGGTCGACAAAAATATGCAGATGATTAAACGCCGCAACCAGTTGGATATGTTCTGACAACAACATGCCATTGCCAAACACATCGCCGCCCATATCGCCGATACCCACGACAGTGAAGTCCTGCTGCTGAATATCGACGCCAATTTCATGGAAGTGCCGTCGCACGGCCACCCAGGCACCGCGTGCAGTGATACCCATAGCCTTGTGGTCATAGCCGTTACCGCCACCAGAGGCGAAGGCATCACCGAGCCAAAAATTATTCGCCAGTGAAATTTCGTTGGCAATATCGGAGAAAGTGGCAGTGCCCTTGTCCGCGGCAACCACCAGATAGGGATCATCACCATCACGGCGCACCACGTCCAACGGCGGCACGATTTCACCGTCAATCAGGTTGTCGGTTACATCAAGCAGAGCCTGTATATAAAGCATATAACTGGCAATGCCTTCCTGCAGCCAAGCATCGCGGCCGGACGCCATAGACGCCTGCTTGGCGACAAATCCGCCCTTTGCCCCGGTTGGCACAATCACCGCATTTTTCACCTGCTGTGCCTTGACCAGGCCAAGCACTTCGGTACGGTAATCCTCAAGCCGATCTGACCAGCGCAGGCCTCCGCGAGCGACCTTACCACCCCGCAGGTGCACACCTTCGACACGGGGAGAGTAGACAAAAATCTCAAATTCCGGGCGCGGTTTGGGGGCGAGCGAGATGTTCTGTGATTGCAGCTTTACCGAGATATACGATTTATAGCTACCGTCTTCGACCGTCTGGAAAAAATTAGTCCGCAGGGTTGCTTCTATCACTTCGAGATAACTGCGAAACACGTGATCTTGATTAATATTATTGACGCCGTCGAGCGCCTCAGTAATTTTAGTGACCAGCCCCTGGGAGCGCTCACTGCGATTGTCGCCAGCATAACGCGGATCAAAATAGCTCTTGAACAGCGCCACCAGATTGCGGGTGATATCCAGATAACGCGACAGTGTGTCAGCAATAAACTCCTGGCTATACATAATTCCCAATTGCTTCAGATAACGCGCATACAATCGCAACATGGCCACTGCTCGCCAGTCGAGGCGTGCACCCACCACCAAACGATTAAAGCTGTCATTCTCCGCATCGCCTTTCCAGATAGTGCTCAAGGCTTCTTTAAAACTGCCCTGAACGGCTTCCACATCAACATTCACATCAAGTGAAAATGCCAACTGGAATTCCTGCATCCAGATCTCGCCATCGGCCTCGGGCTGAATCCGATAGGGATGTTCCATCACTACGCGAAAGCCGAGATTTTCCAGCATCGGAATCATATCCGAGAGTTCCAGAGGTTGCTCACGGTGAAACAGCTGAAGTTGCAAGTGGTTGGTTTCAGCCGCCTGTTTGTGCTGTAAATCAATCGCCAGTTCGCCGCTGCCGTCGAGGCAGTCAAATAACTGGATATGCTGAACTGCCTGCTGAGGCGAATAACTCTCTCGATAGGACCCAGGAAAAGCGCGCTGATAACGTCGCGCCATAGCAGTGCCCTCATTGCCGCCAAACTGCTCAGTGGCGACTGCAGCAAACTCATCCGACCAGTTGCGAGTGACATCGCGAACAATGGTTTCCAGCGCACTGCTGTCAACGTCCAGATACTGTTTATTGTGCACCTGATAAACCAGGTAGATGCGCACCAGTACCGACTCCGGCAAAAACTGAGTGGTGAACTCGCTCTCAACCGCGCCCAGTCGATCGCCAATCGCCTGTTGAATCGCCATCCGCGCCTGAGTGCTAAAGGCTTCCCGCGGCAGGTAGACAATACAGCTGACAAATTTATCGAACGGGTCGGGGTGCATAAACACCTTGATCACCCGACGCTCGTAGATCTGCCAGATTCCGATCGCGGTTTCCGCCAGACTTTCACTGCTGACATAAAAGAGTTCGTCTCGGGGATGAAAGTCAAGGATCGCCATCAGCGCTTTGCCGTCATGGCTGTTGGGCGCAAAGCCGGAATTTTCCATCACCCAGTTGACCTTGTTGCGCAATATCGGAATTCGGCGCGGGCTATAGGAGTAGAACTGCGAGGTGTAGAGCCCCATAAAGCGCACTTCACCACAGGGCTGACCAGCATCATCGAAACGCTTGACTACCACATAATCCGAGTAGACATCGCGGTGCACCCGTGAGCGCTGCGACGATTTGGTGATAGTTAATAATTCGTCACCCTGATACAGCGCGCGCACACCGGGGCTGAGTTCTTCCACCCACCCTTCGCGACGCTCACCAATGTATTTTTGTAACAGACCATAACGACTGCCAGGCACCTCACTGAGATACATTTTGTCGCCATCATATTTGAGATCAAAATCGACACAGCCGGTAAACGTAAAGTAGCCGTTATAAATCCAACGCAAAAATTCCAGTGATTCTTCGATATGTTCCAGACGCGGCGCATTGTGTTGCAGCTCATCGATCAGGCTCTTGACCCGGTTGCGCATCGGGTCGAAGGCATCCACTACCACCTCAACGTCATCGAGCACAGAGAGCAGTTCGCGGCGCAGGTCGACCAATTCGGTCTCCAGATGCCGGTCGATCTCAATGGTAATAAAAGCTTCCCGCTGACTCTGTTCGGCAAACTCAGCGTAGATCTGCTCGATTACACCTTGCGTGTTGCGCACAACCCAGACCGGATTACTCTGCAAGGTAAAAATATTAAGCCCACGGCGATTGAGAACAATGCGCAACGAGTCGACCAGAAACGGCATATCGCGCTGGTTGATGTAAATGGTGGTGTGAGGGCTGCTCCACCCATCAGACTCAAACTCGGGATTAAACACCCGCACCCGCGCACGACCCTTACTGGTCGCATCGCTACCAACATTTATTGACTCTGCGCTAAACTGGCACAGGCCCCAAAGATTCCAGAAAATATCCTCAACCGGTCGTGCCAGATATTCTGCGTCCGGATAATGGTGCATGGCGTTAGCAATAAAATTATCAAATTGCTTTGCCTGAGCGTGACTGAGGTGTTTACCAGCAACCTGGTTCAGCGCTGCAATCAAACTGCTGCGCTGGCTATTGTTTTTTTTAACTTCCATGGAGGGTTTTGCAACCTTTTCCTGTTTTGTGAGTCTGTGTTTGGGTTGCCCTAGAGTAACAAAATTTATTTGGTTCTGGATAGCGAAATCACAACCAGCAGTCGAATCAAAAAGGCCATTTGTGTGTTGTCATGATAGACACTAGAATCATCGACCATCCACTTGTCTACACGCTTATCAGAGGTATGTTTTGCATCAGAAAATCCACTTGCTCAAAGACTGGCTAAATACCCAAATCGTTGGCCAGGATCATCTTGTTGAACGTTTGATTATCGCCCTGCTCGCCGATGGCCATCTGCTGGTTGAAGGTGCGCCAGGACTGGCCAAAACCAAAGCCATCAAAACTCTCTCCGAGGGGATCGAAGGCAATTTCCAGCGTGTCCAATTTACCCCGGATCTGTTGCCCGCCGATATCACCGGCAGTGATATCTACCGTCCTGAACAAGGCAAGTTTGAATTTCAGGCCGGCCCGTTGTTTCACAATCTGGTGCTGGCCGACGAAATTAACCGCGCCCCGGCCAAGGTCCAGTCAGCACTGCTCGAAGCGATGGCCGAACGGCAGGTTTCGGTCGGCGGCACCACCTATCAACTGCCTGAGCTGTTTTTGGTAATGGCGACGCAAAACCCGATTGAACAGGAAGGCACCTACCCCCTTCCTGAAGCGCAAATGGACCGCTTCTTGATGCACATTATGGTCGACTATCCAGCGCCCGAAACTGAACGCACGATTCTCGCACTCTCACGCAGCGAAGCGCTGCAGCAAACTCGCAGCGCCATCTCAGAGCTGGATCAGGCAACCCTTTTTGCAGCACGCAAACAGGCCCTGGCCGTGCATATGGCCGAACCAGTCGAGGAATATCTGGTGCAACTGATTCTCGCTACGCGCGATGCCAAGCGCTATGGCGGCGATCTTGCCCACTGGCTCGACTACGGCGCCAGCCCGCGAGCGACCATTGCACTCGACCGCTGCAGTCGTGCACTGGCCTGGTTACAGGGCCGCGATTTTGTCACCCCGGATGATGTCCGCGCCGTTGCCCATGATGCCTTGCGTCACCGCTTGATTCTTAGCTTTGAAGCCGAAGCCAGTGGCGTGACGACCAACCAGGTTATCGATAGCTTACTGGACTCTGTAGCCTCCGCCTGATGACTGAAAACCCAGAGCACAGCAATCACCACGCCATCGCCAGCCTCAGTGAAATGGTCAGGCTGCGCTATGGTGCTCGTGAGCTGACGGGCTTCCCGCAGGTGCAGGCGAGGCAGATGATGGCCGGCGGCCACCGCTCTCGCTTTCGCGGCCGTGGTATGGACTTTGATGAAGTGCGTATCTATCAGCCCGGCGACGATGTGCGCAGCATTGACTGGCGGGTAACGGCCAAGACTCAAACCCCGCACACAAAAATATTCCGCGAAGAGCGCGAGCGCCCAGTGCTGGTGGTCTGCGACCTGCGCAGTCCAATGTTCTTTGGCAGTCAACGCCTCAAGTCGGTGGTTGCCTGCGAGGTTGCCGCAGCACTGGCCTGGGCCGGACTCAATGCCAATGACCGCGTTGGCAGCCTGGTTTTTGGCCCTCAACATCAGGCCGAGGTAAAACCGCGCCGCAGTCACCATGCGGTGCTGCAGTTTATTCACCAACTGCAAGACTACAGTGAACAGCTGTTGCAACCGAGCCACGACCAGTTTGCTCTGACCGACATGCTCGAAGAAGCGCGCCGCTACGCCCTGCCTGGCACCACCGTGTTCATCGTCAGCGACTTCCACGATGTAACCGATGACTGTGAACGTCAACTGTTTGAGCTGGCGCGGCACAGCGATCTCAATTTTTGCCATGTCTACGATTCGATGGAGACCGAACTGCCAGCGCCGGCAGTCTATGCAGTCAGTGACGGCGATAACCAGACCCTTTTGAATACTGCTGACGGCAAACTGCGCAGCCAGTTTGAGCAGGCATTTATCGATCGCAGTCAGCGGCTCAAACGCTTCAGCCAGCAACTCTCCGCCGGGCTGCTGGCATTTAACAGCTCTGAACCAGTCATGACGGTGCTCGCTCAGGCGTTTGGCAAACGACGCAAGGGACGGCGCAACTGATGGCCACTGCACCTCAATCGCCCAACCCTCTCGAGCAACTGCGTGATATTCATTTACCGGAACCGATATCCTGGTGGCCGCTGGCACCCGGGTGGTGGCTTCTGGCACTGGCCTGTGTTGTTCTGCTCGCCTGGTTACTACTGTGGCTCTCTCGTCGTTACAGTGCCAATCTCTATCGGCGCCAGGCTCTGCATCAGGTGGCACGGTTATCATCTCAAAGCGTGTCTGGCGGCTGCGCTCAAACACAGGTTCAGGAGCTGTTTGTAGTCCTAAAACAGACGGCTAATTACGCCTATCCCAAGCGCCTCCCGGCCAGTTTAGGGATTGAGCAGTTTGTGCTGTTCCTGCAAGACAGCTGCACAGAGCCAGTATTCAATGCGCTGGATACCGATCTGCAACGACTGCTTTACGGCCAGGAACAAACGAGCATGCCTGAGCCCGACCTTGGGCTGCTGTTTGAGGATGCGCAACGGTGGATTAAACAGCATTGTCCTGAACATAAGCTGGAGCACGACCACTGATGCTCGACCTGATATGGCCATGGGCGCTGGTACTCGCGCCCCTACCGCTTCTCTACCGCTGGTTGCGCAAACCGGCAGCAGTCCAGATGCGTGCCCTGCGTGCACCATTACTTGTTCAGGTTGCAGCCGCTAAGCAGGCGGCAGGTGCAGCCTCTTGGCACAAATTGCTGCTGCTTACACTTCTGACGACTATTTGGCTGTGTACTTTGCTGGCCCTGGCACGCCCAGTGTGGATTGGAGAGCCGGTAGCGCTGCCCACCAGCGGCCGTGACATTTTGCTGGCGGTAGATATCTCGGGGAGTATGGAACGCGAGGATATGCAACTGCGTGGCAACACTGTTAACCGTCTGATTGCGGTAAAAGCCGTGGTCGGTGAATTTGTCACCCAGCGCGAAGGTGATCGGCTGGGCTTGATTCTGTTTGGCGAGCGCGCCTATCTGCAGACACCATTGACCTTCGACCGCAAAACCATGCAGACCCTCCTCTATGAGGCGCAACTTGGTTTTGCCGGCAACGGCACCGCGATCGGTGACGCCATTGGCCTCTCTGTGAAGCGCCTGCAGGATCGCCCGGAAAATCACCGGGTTGTGATTCTGCTCACCGACGGGGCCAATAATGCCGGTGAGCTCGAGCCCCTCCAAGCCGCAGAACTGGCCAACCGCATCGGCGTAAAAATCTACACCATTGGTGTCGGCGCCGAAACTCAGGAGACCTGGGGATTATTCGGCAAGCGCGTCACCAACCCTTCGGCAGACCTCGATGAAAAAACACTCAGCGAGATTGCCGCAGCCACGGGCGGCAAATACTTTCGCGCTCGTAATCCCGAAGAATTGACCGCAATCTACGACGAGCTCAATCGTCTGGAACCAGTAGAGCAGGATGCCGAAACCATTCGCCCTATCGCTGCACTCTATTACTGGCCTCTGGCACTGGCCTTTATTTTAAGCTTGCTGATTGGGCTGCTCAGAAGCCTGAGGACGTCTTATGCCTGAGCTTCTCGGTATCGATTTCACTCAGCTTCATCTGCTGCGGCCGCTGGCGCTGTTTGGGCTAGTCCCGGCGCTTGTGCTGGCCGGCCTTGCGCACTGGCGCAAGCGCAGTGCCGGCAACTGGGAAAAAGTGATCAATCCACAGTTGCTACCCTATTTAATGCAGGGAGATGAAACCCGTAACCAGCACGGGATTATCTGGGCACTACTGGCCTGGGTGATTACCTGTGTTGCACTGGCCGGGCCGACCTGGCAGCAGTGGCCGCAACCCGTGCATAAACAGGATTCCGCGCTGATTTTAATTATGGATCTGTCCCCCTCGATGCTGGCCGAGGATGTTAAACCCAGCCGCCTGGCGCGGGCGCGCTTTAAGCTAATCGATATTCTCAATACTCGCGAAGAGGGTTTTACCGCCTTGGTGGTCTACGCGGGCGAAGCCTACACCCTGGCGCCATTGACCGAAGACAACAACACTATTGTCAGTCTGGTGCCGGTGCTGCATCCGACATTGCTGCCAGAGTATGGCAGCAATACCGAAGCGGCCATTGAAACCGCACTGGAACTGGCGGTTAACGGTGGCTATCAGCAGGCTGATCTGTTGCTGATTACCGACGAAGTATCGCGCTCAGCCTTTGCTCGTATTCAATCAATGATCGCCAGAGCGGGTAATTTCAGACTCTCTATTCTGGGTGTTGGCACCGATCAGGGTGCACCGATTCCCACAGGTGCAGGCGGTTTTGCCAAGGATGCTGATGGCGCAATTATTATCCCCAAATTATCGTCCGCGTCGCTGGCAATGCTGGCCGCCAACAATGGTGGCATCTATCGCGGACTGAGCGCCGACGACAGTGATATTGAAGCGTTGCTGGATGCCACCGATACACTTTTCCCAGACGCAACCAAAGAGCTCGAACGCGCTTTTGACCTCTGGGATGACCAGGGTTATTGGCTTATATTCGTGCTGCTCCCTGCCCTCTTGCTAAGTTTTCGCAAAGGTAATATTGCAGTCGTTGTATTCTGTGCCCCGTTGCTGTTTTCGGATCCGCTGACAGCCCAGGAATCGACCTCTGGGCAGAAACCAATGCCTGACCGAGGCTCAAGCTTGGCTGGCGATATTTGGCGAGGCCTTTGGCAAACCCCGGATCAGCAGGCCAGTGACGCGCTGCAAGCCGGCGATCCGGTTACTGCACAGTCGCTATTTGAAAACCCCCAGTGGCGCGCCAGTGCCGCCTATCAAGCCGGCGATTATCAAGCGGCAGTTGATGATTTTATTCAATTTGACAGCGCCGATGGGCACTACAATCGCGGCAACGCGCTGGCTCATACCGGTGATCTCGACGCGGCAATCGAGGCCTACAATCAAGCCCTGAAACTCGACCCAGATATGGAAGATGCCGCAGCCAATAAAGCATTGTTGGAACAGCTAAAACAGCAACAGCAGCAGGATTCCTCCCAGAAACAGGAGCAGTCTGACTCATCGCAACAGCAACAAGATTCCTCACAGCAACAGGAGACGGATCAGCAAAATCAGGCGCAGTCAGACACTTCGCAATCTCAGCAGCCAGCCGATCAGCCTCAAAAGCCGCCACAGCAAGAGCAGCAATCGTCTGGCGAACAAGAGTCGCAAGAGCAGGAATCCCAAGAGCAGAAACCAGAGCAACAGGAATCCCAAGAGCAGAAACCAGAGCAGCAAGCCAGTGAGACCCAAAACACTTTGGAGAATGCGCCAGAGAGCGAACAAGAGAAACAGGCACAACAGGAACTAGAGCAGTGGCTGCGGCGAGTTCCGGATGATCCAGGCGGCCTACTTCGCGAGAAATTCCGTTATCAGTCGCGGCAGCGTGCACTGGAGCGCCGTCGTCCAGCGCCTCCTGATGATGACCAGCGGCAGCGCTGGTAAGAGCAACAAGCACAATGGCAAGCCCAATAGAAAGAGCGATACAGCAAAAGATACAGTAAAAGATCAAGTGAAAGAGAGCCCAATGAACCCAACCAAAATGCCCATCAACACCCCACGCACAGCTCGAATACTGGCTTTGTTAGTGCTCTTCACCCTCGCAATCGTGGCAGCGACACCGAGCTGGGCAACACTGACAGCGACCGCCGATCGCACCGTGATCTCAAGCAATGAAACCCTTCAACTGCTCGTCCGTCTCGACTCTCAAGCTCTGCTTGGCGAACCCGAGTTCTCTGTGCTGGAAAACGATTTCGAAATCCTATCAACCAGTCGTCAGCAACAGTATTCACGGGTCAATGGAGAATCGCAGTCATTTACCGACTGGAATCTGGTGCTGGCACCAAAACGCAGCGGTAGATTACTGATCCCGTCGATCAACTATAAAAACGATATCAGCGATGCGATTGAAATCACCGTGCGTCAAGCAACCAGTGCCTCAGCGGCCGGACAGCCGGTCTACACCGAAACATTGGTCGACAAGTCGGCCGTTTATATTCAGGAACAGCTACTACTGACTCACCGTCTGTATACCTCGGTTCGGCTCAGCGATCTCGGGCTCGATGAACTCAAAATCGATGACGCTTTGGTGCAGAAGGTCTCCGAGACCCAGTTTCAGAAAACTGTCGGTGGCAAAAACTATCTGGTGGTAGAGATTATCTACGCCCTCTTCCCGCAACTCAGCGGCAAGCTCGAGATCCCCGCCCTACGGTTTGCCGCCTACGAGGCCAGCAACAGTCGCTTCGGTGGCTTCAGTTCGCGAGGCAACCGGATTATTCGCAGTACCGATGCCAAAACCATCGATGTGATGGCGCGGCCAGCGCATATTGATATCGACAATTGGATGCCAGCCAGCAATCTGTCATTGCAACAGGAGTGGAGTGGCGAGCTTGACCAACTCCGTGTTGGTGAGCCGATTACTCGAACTATCAGGATAACCGCCAAGGGCTTAACCGCAGCTCAGATCCTGCCCCTGCCGAGTGGTGATAGCGATGATTACAAAATTTATCCAGATCAGCCACAGCTTGATGAGCGCGTCGATGCCTACGGTGTCACCGGCATTCGTCGGGAGTCATTTGCTCTGGTTCCCAATCAGCCGGGTAAAATTACCCTGCCGGAGATCAAAGTCCGCTGGTGGGACACGGCTAATCAGCGCATGCAGACCGCCAGTATCGAGGCCGTAACACTGCAAGTAACACAAGCCAATATCAACACCTCCCCAACTGCAGCCGGTGCCACTGAGCCCCAGGATAGTGGCGCTGTGGCTACCACCAGTCAGCCCGAGGCAAAATTGATAGAGACCAGCGAACGGTCACTACTCGACGAGCTTCGGGCATCCCGAGCACTGCAGCTGTCACTGGCGATTAACGGACTGATGTTGCTGGTATTGCTGGTTCTGCTGTTGCGCCGACCCGCTGCTGCCAAAGCCATTCGGTGCGATGACTCCGACCGCCACAGCGCCAGACTCGAGCTCAAACAACAACTGACCAAGATCGAGCGCGCCGTCAAGCGCTCTGACCTCGGCGCCGTGCGTGAGGGAATCCTTGCCTGGGGACGCTGCATGTTCCCCGATCAATCTATCAAGACACTGGCCGAGATCGCCGCACTGCTGCAACAACCGCCGCTGCAGGCACAGTTCGATCTGCTCGACCGCGCACTCTACAAGGGCGATGGTGAGGCGCCGGATCTTAAACAGACCCTGCACTTATTGCGCAACGCCATTGTCCCCAAGCGCGCCAATACCGGATCGACCCACACAGGGCTTAAGCCGCTCTACCCAGAACCCTAGCGTCGTCAGCAAAGCAGTACTGGCGCTGCTGCGTGAAGTTTGGTAAAAATAACCAGGTTTTATAATCGTCGTTTCAATAAAGGGAGTTGGGCCAGTGCGAAGAGTAATTTTTAATGAAAAAGGCGGTGTCGGGAAATCCAGCATCACCTGTAATTTGGCTGCAATCAGTGCCTCTCGCGGTAAACGCACGCTGGTGGTCGATCTCGACTCGCAATGTAACTCAACTCACTACCTGCTCGGCGAGATCCCCGAAGAAGGCACCGTTGCCGACTATTTCGAGGGCACACTGGAATTTTCATCAAATCTCAATGAACCACTCGACTATGTTCATGAAACGCCCTTTGAAGAGCTCTATGTATTGCCGTCGAGCATCAATCTGCTGGCCCTGGAACACAAGCTCGAGACCAGACAAAAAATCTACAAGCTGCGCGACCTGCTCAATAAGCTCGACGAATACTTTGATGAGATCTATATCGACACTGCGCCAGCGCTGAATTTTTATACTCGTTCGGCACTCATCGCCGCCGACAATGTTCTTATTCCCTTTGATTGCGATGCCTTCTCCCGCCAGGCGCTCTACTCCATTCTGGATGTGATTTACGAAATTCGCGAAGACCACAATGAGGGTTTGAGCATTGGCGGAATTGTGGTCAACCAGTTCCAGCCGACTGCGTCACTGCCCTCCCGTCTGATTGACGAAATGAAGAAAGAGAAGCTGCCGATTGTACCGGCCTATCTTAATCAGTCAGTCAAGATGAAAGAATCGCACAATGAGTGTGTCCCGCTGATTCATCTGGCGCCGTCGCACAAGCTCACCGGACAATATATTGCGCTGTTTGATCATCTGGCGAAAAAGAGACGCAAAAGGAATCATAGCGATTCGGGATAGCTCGGGATTTAGAGTATCGGGACAGCCACTATTGTCCCAATTAAGTGCAGCGGCGTGGCGGTAGTTCCCGGGTAACTAATCAAACTTCAATGATAATAAGAACCATGAGCCTGAAATCCATCCCCTTTTCAAGCGGCGAACCCGGCACCTGCTACTATCGTGAGTGGCCGGCAACCAGCCAACAGCCCAGAGCCTGGATCCATATAATGCATGGCATGGCCGAGCACAGTGGACGCTACAGCGATCTCGCTGAGTACCTTAATCAGCAAGGCTATCATGTCAGTGCCGACGATCACCGTGGTCATGGCAAAACCGGCGAAGCCAATCACAATCTGTTCCATTTCGCAGACAATGATGGCTGGAATCAGATGGTTGATGACCAACTGCAGCTGATTGAACATATTGGCAGCCAACAATCCGCACCGCTGATCATTATCGGTCACAGCATGGGCTCATTTATCGCCACCCATCTCTGTCAACGTTACAGCGCGCAGCTCTCAAAGCGCCTGCAAGGGTTGGTGCTCTCCGGATCCAACTACGCACCGGCCTGGTTTTGTCGCAGCGCCAGTCAGATTGCCCGGATTGAACGTGCACGACTCGGTGGCCGCGCAGTGAGCAAGCTACTCGAAGCAATGTCCACCGGCAGTTTTAATAATGCCTTTAAACCGGTACGCACCGACAAAGACTGGATCTCAAGCGACGAGTCTGTGGTCGACCGTTACATCGCCGACCCGCTTTGCGGTGGCACGCTCACGACACAATCCTGGTATGACTTTTTGCGCGGTCTTGCCGAGCTCTCCTCAGTAGACGCCATGGCAAAAATACACAGTGAGCTGCCGATCCATTTACTCTCGGGCGCTCTCGACCCGGTTGGCGGTCAGGGCAAAGGAGTGAAAAAACTCGCGTCGGTGTTAGAAGCTGCCGGTGTTAAGCGGGTTGCGTGTCGCCTCTATGACGGCGGCCGCCACGAGATCTTCAACGAGCCGAATAATCAGTTGGTCTATCGCGATTTAGTCGATTGGCTGAAGACGTTGATCTAGATATCAAAAACACTTAAATCCTGCAACAGGGGCGCGTATTGCGCCGGATTATGATTCCGCTCCAATCGCCTTGAGGCCACTGTCGACATCGCCATTTTGACCGCGATTGCGCAGATAGTGGTCCATCAAGGTTATCGCCAGCATCGCTTCGGCAATCGGCACCGCGCGAATACCCACGCAGGGATCGTGACGACCTGTAGTAACCACCTCTACGGAGTCGCCAGAGGTATTGATTGACTGCCCGGGAATACGCAGACTCGAGGTGGGTTTAAGCGCCAGATTAGCGACGATACTCTGACCGGACGAGATACCGCCGAGAATACCGCCAGAATTATTCGACAGAAAACCCTCGGGAGACATTTCATCGCGGTGTTCGGTGCCCTTCTGACTGACGGACTCAAACCCGGCACCAATTTCAACACCCTTGACTGCATTGATACCCATAAGCGCATGAGCAATATCGGCATCGAGACGGTCAAATACCGGCTCGCCCAATCCGACCGGCACCTGTTCTGCAACCACAGTAACCTGAGCACCGACGGAATTACCTTCTTTACTGAGGGCCTGCATGTAGGTTTCGAGCTCGCTGACCTTACTGGCATCGGGAAAGAAGAATGGGTTATTTTCGATTTCGGCGCGCTCAAAACCCTCGGCAATAATCGGCCCCAGTTGCGAGACATAACCGTAGATGTCGACGCCAAGGCGCTCCTTCAAGTACTTTTTGGCGATGCCGCCAGCGGCGACCCGCATTGCCGTTTCACGGGCCGAGCTGCGCCCTCCACCGCGATAATCACGCTCACCATACTTCTGATGATACGTATAATCTGCATGAGAAGGTCTGAATAAGTCTTTGATACTACTATAATCTTTTGATTTCTGATCTTTATTTTCGATCATCATGCCAATTGCTGCGCCGGTGGTTCTGCCTTCAAAGACACCGGATAAAATCTTTACTTCATCGTCTTCGCGGCGCTGAGTGGTATAGCGCGACTGGCCCGGCTTGCGACGGTCCAGATCCGGCTGCAGATCGGCGGCACTGATTTCGAGACCTGGAGGACAACCATCGACAATACAGCCAATCGCCAGACCATGACTTTCGCCAAAGCTGGTAACGGTAAAGAGTTTTCCTATGGTGTTTCCGGACATAGTGCAGTGAGACCTTAAATAAGTTGCTGTAAAAACGTTCCTGAGCGTCGATTATACGTAACTTAGTGAAAAGAATCGCGGTGTTCGACTAACTGTTCTCGAGTCAGGAGAAATACCCCACCATCGCCTTCACTGAATTCAAGCCACAAAAACGGTACGCTCGGAAAACTATTTTCCAGCGTCACCCATGAATTTCCCACTTCCACTACCAGAACCCCCTCAGGCATGAGGTGATCCGATGCCTCGCGGAGTAGCCGGCGAGTAAAATCTAGCCCATCATCGCCCGAGACCAGTGCCAACTCCGGTTCGTGATGATACTCATCGGGCATCTCTGCGAAGTCCTCGGCATCCACATAGGGTGGATTACTGACAATTAAATCAAACTGCTCACGCGACAAACCGGCAAACAGATCCGACTCCAGCGCCGAGACACGATAGGCAAACTTGTGCAGCGCAATATTGGCCTCAGCCACCTCGAGTGCCGCAGGCGAAATATCACTCAGCACCACTTCAGCGTTCTCAAATGCGTAGGCACAGGCAATGCCAATGCAACCACTACCTGCACAGAGATCCAGCACGCGACTGGGCTCTGCAGCGCACCATGGCTGAAAGCCATTGACAATTAATTCCGCAATCGGTGAGCGTGGAATAATCACTCGCTCATCAACATTAAACGGAAGGCCGCAAAACCATGCACGACCAGTGAGGTAAGCCGCCGGTATACGCTCATCGATACGGCGCTGAAATAGCGCTAAAATGGCCGCTTGCTGCTGTTCCGACAGGGAGCGCTCAAGTACACTGCGATCGACATCCGGCGCTAGCTCAAGGACAAAAGAGAGCAAATAAACCGCTTCATCCCAGGCATTGTCTGTGCCGTGGCCAAAGTACACCGCATTTTGCTCAAACAGTGCCTGGCCATATTCGAGCATCTCAGCAACGGTTTGCGTCGCAGGTTGCGGTGGGGATATCACGGCGTCCACCACTCCTGGGCTAGCGTGTTTATCTGGCATATCTTTTTATCTCCTCAGATCGATCATTTTACCCCTGTAACTGGCAATAATGTCGACTTTGTTACAAAATGCCCCGCATAACAATTATTCAACATTATATGCCGGGAACCCATTCCATGAGAGAACAATACGAAAAGATTATTCAGAGCACTGGCGAAGATATTACCCGCCCGGGTCTGCTGGACACCCCTGATCGAGCCGCCAAAGCGTTCTCTTATCTAACTAGCGGTTATGAAATGGATCTCAACGAAGTCATCAACGATGCCCTGTTCCCCTCAGACTCTGAAGAAATGGTGATCGTAAAAGATATTGAGTTGTTTTCTCTGTGCGAACATCATCTTTTGCCGTTTATCGGCAAGTGTCATGTTGCCTATATCCCGAACGGCAAGGTTTTGGGCCTATCCAAAGTCGCTCGAGTAGTTGACATGTTTGCTCGCCGCCTGCAGATTCAAGAAGCTCTGGCGCAACAGATTGCCTCAACAATTCAAAACGTCACCAATGCCCGCGGAGTGGGTGTTATTGTTGAAGCCAAGCATATGTGCATGATGATGCGCGGTGTTGAAAAGCAAAATTCGTCAATGAAAACCTCCGCTATGCTCGGGACCTTCCGCACTGACCAGGCAACGCGAACGGAATTTTTGGCGCTGTTAAATAACGTTTAATCTGCCAGCTGGTCGGTCTTTGCGGCGCAGATCAGATCATTGAGATGTAAGCCTCTAATGGTGTGCGTCCACCAGCTGACACGAACCCTGCCCCACTCGGTGACTATTACCGGATGGTGATCCTCCGCTTCAGCCAACTCGCCAACGCGCTGGGTAAATACCAGCGCTGCGCGATAGCTTGCAAACCGAAATGTCCTTTCGAGCTGTCTGATATTATCGCGCTCTAAAATCTGCCAGTCAGGTATCTGATTGATAAAACCTTTGAGCTCGGTATCGCTAACCGCCACTGAGTCAGACCGACTCAGTTCACAATGCTGCTGTTTAAGCACAATCATCTCAACTCTCCACGTTCATTATTAGCTTGAAAATAAGCCTGACTTGCAAGCTCGACTTATGAGCTCGACTTATGAGCCTTACTTAATAGTGCCTTAAGGTTTTGTAAATAGACTCTGCGCAAAATTCAGAGACGTTTTACAATGCGCAAACTCTTCACTATCTCACTGACGAAAAATCTCGCCTCACTCTTTAACACCAAGACAATTAGTTACAACACGGCTAATGTCTTACTGGCGATATTTCTAACTGCACTGTATAACGACTCTCTCTGGTTGAGCCTCTACAAGATTGTTGGCATTCACAATGCATCATCAATCTATTTCTATTTTGCCTTTTTTGTTCTAGCGACAGCGGTCTGTTTTCTTCTGCTCACGATTACGGCTCTGCTACCTTGGCACAAATACAGTCTGATCACATTGGTGGTAAGTGCCGCAATGGGCTCTTACTTTATCGAGCAATACGGAGTCTATATCGACTCCGGAATGATCACCAATGTTCTGCAAACTGACCGCCGTGAAGCCTTAGAGTTGTTTACTCCGTCATATCTACTGCACTTTACTGTCTACGCCCTGATCCCAGCATTCGTTCTTTATCGGCTAGATATCACTCAGGACCACAGCACAAAAGGTCTGATCAAAAAAACCTTGATGTCGCTGACAGGCCTGATTATGGCGCTGGCGCTTTGCCTACCCAGCTATCAGACCCTAGCCTCAGTAATGCGCACGCACAAGGAGATTCGCTATCTGGTAACGCCGAGCAATATTGTTTACGGCGTTGCTAAAGCAGTTTCTGAATCGGAAAAGATCACGCAGCAGGTCAGTCCACTGGACGACTCTGCCCACCTCAATGAACTCTGGAAACAACCCAGCGAAAAGCCGCTGCTGTTTGTTCTTATTGTCGGCGAAACCGCACGCGCAGCCAATTTTTCGCTGTCGAAATATGCCCGCAACACCAATCCTAATCTAGCAAGCAAGGATATTATCTATTTCCCAAATGTTAGCGCCTGCGGCACCTCAACTGCGGTATCGCTGCCCTGTATGTTTGCTGCGCAGCAACGAGCCAATTTCTCTCGTAAAGCTGCAGCGGCGAGTGAAAACCTGCTCGACCTGATCGACCATGCCGGACTTGATGTCGCCTGGATCGATAACAACAGCGGCTGCAAAGGCGTCTGTGTACGCACTCGACAAATCCCCATCGCCAATGACCCCGCTTACTGTGACAGTGAGCACTGCTTTGATATGGTTATGCTTCAAGCGCTCGATCAGCCTGGTCCGCAGGATCAGGTTATTGTTATGCACCAGCAGGGAAGTCACGGTCCGGCCTACTATAAGCAGGTGCCGGAAGAAGCTGCACAATTCACCCCGACCTGCAAAACCAGCCAGCTTCAGGATTGCCCCCATGAGCAAATCGTCAACGCCTACGACAATACGATCTTATACACCGATCTGTTCGTCTCCAAGGTTATCGAACGACTTGATGAGCTCAGCAAAACCTACCATACAGCAGTCATCTATCTGTCAGATCACGGCGAGTCATTGGGCGAAAAGGGTATCTACTTACACGCAGCGCCCTATTTTATGGCGCCCAGCGAGCAGGTCCGTATCCCAATGCTGGCCTGGTTGTCTGACAGCTTCGCCGAGCGCTTCGATATCGAGAAAGAGTGTCTCAAGCGCGATGCCGCCAAACCGATCTCCCATGACAATCTGTTTAGTTCGATACTCGGAATGCTCAGCATAGAGAGTACGGTTTACGACCCTGCCATGGATATTTTCCGCAACTGCAAACATCAGTCATGAACCAAGCTCCTCTAAGAACTCAGCTACCAGAGAACTTTTATCTCTATCATGGCCTCTTACCGGCCCTGCTACTGGCGTTTGTTTTAGCGCTGGTGAATCGGTTGCAAGTAGACGAAACGCTGGCCTCAATGATATTTAACAGTCATGCGCCGAACTGGCAACTGCGCAACAGTTTCCTGCTTGAAGATATTATTCATAAAGGGGGGCGACAGTTTACTGCGCTGCTGTTTTTGACTGCGCTGGCACTGTGCTTTTTACCGGCGGGCAGAACTTATCGTCAACCGCTGAAATACCTGACGCTGAGTGTCTTCGTTTCGATTATCACAATTAACCTACTAAAAAAATTCTCCGGTATTCCCTGCCCCTGGTCGGTCGCAGCATTCGGCGGCAGCCAACATATGATTGAGTGGTTTAATGGTTTTAATGGCGAGTCCGGGTGCTTTCCTGCCGGGCATGCCAGCGCGGGCTATGCTTGGGTGGCACTCTATTTTGTCGCACTGATGTTGCGCCCCGCAAGCAAGTATCCAGCGTTATTTTTTGGCCTTACACTAGGTATTATTTACGGTGGCGCCCAGCAACTGCGGGGAGCGCATTTTCTCTCCCACGATATCTGGACACTGGCAATCTGCTGGTTTGTACCTATGCTTCTCTATCCCCGCTTTTATGTTTTTGCCGACAGCGGCGCATCAACAACAACTGACGGAGACACAAAATGGAATTAAAGAAACGCACTGGAATCAGCCGCATTGCCTATGCCACGGTGTATTCCTACCGCGGACTTAAACACAACATTATTCATGAGGCCGCCATCCGACAAGAAGTGATTGCCGCGCTTTTTTTGATCCCGCTGGCCTGCTGGCTGGACGTGTCATTGAGCGAGCGTCTGCTAATGGTCTGCTCGGTATTACTTGTGATTATTGTCGAGCTACTGAACACTGCAATCGAAGCGGCTGTCGACCGAATTGGTTTGGAACACCACGAGCTCTCGGGGCTTGCCAAAGATACTGGATCGGCGGCTGTCTTCTTCGCGCTGCTGATATGCAATATTGTTTGGTTAAGTGTGGGTTGGACCTTATACAACACCTAACCGCTAACGGCTTTAACCGCGAGTCAGACTAACGCCGATGGTCGACCGGTTTTTCAATTTCATAAAAAGCATCAGCAATCGTTTCAATCTTGTCTTCAAGAATCGTTCGCGCATCTTCAAGCGCCCGGTTATAAAAATATCCGCCAACTTGCTCGGAGAAGAAATCGAGCAGGAATTCGGCATCAAACTGGGCGATATCCTGATCCAGCTCCTGCTGAAAATAGCGCTTTATCTTGTCGACTATTTCCGCTTTCTCAGACTCATTAAATTCAATAGTAGCCAACCTCAAATCTCCTAAGACACTAAAAACGACTGGACCTGTTCCGCCACTTGCTGGGCCTGGTCTTCCATATGCAAATGGTGCGAACCAGGCATACGTAACAGACGGAAACTGGAGAGCCAAGAGAAGGTTTCATCCTGCTGCTGATCAGGGGTAAAACCGCTGTCTTCGGCCTGAATCAACATCACCTGCGCGGTAATAGCAGAGAAAAAATCCTGAATATGGCCGCGGGTTAATTTAATCTGTGATGCTGCTTTCAAACGCTGGTCTGTATGCCAGTAAAATCCGCGTTCGTGCTCGCGCACCCCTCGCTTGGCAAGCACTGTGGCAGCCTCTTGGTTGAGTGAAATAAAACCGCTCATGCGTGCTTGAACCGCGCTGTCATAATCAGGAAAAAAGCTCGGCGTCGAAGCACTGAAGCGTTTGTTTTCATAGACCGACTTGGCCATCTGCTTGGCCGAGCCAGTGGTATCAGCAAGACCTGGCAGATAACCGTCAATGAGTGCCGCGTGAGTAACACGCTCCGGGAAAGTGCCGGCAATAAGCGTTGAGATAATCGCCCCGCGCGAGTGTCCGAGCAGGCCGAACTGGCTCCAGCCGAGCTGATCTGCAACCGCAAAAACCTCGCCGATATCCTGCCAGATATTGTAGCCCGAGTCAGCCGAGCGCCAGCCACTGTTACCGTGCCCAGCGCAGTCTAGGGCAATTACATGCATATCGCTGAGGTGCGGCATCATCAGATCAAAGCTGGCTGCATTATCCAACCAGCCATGCAACGCAATCACTGGCGTATAGCCCGGAGAACCCCATTCTTTGGCGCTGAGAGTCAAGCCGTTAACCTGAAAGGTTCTTTCGCAGATAAAATCGAGAGACATAGTAGATTCCGTTATTTTTAAGCCAATCCTTGCTCTGTTTATGGGTTGCTAAAACGGTCCCTCGATCTATTTCGCAACGTAAAAAAACCGCCAGCCTGCTTAAGCCGGCGGATAGGTTATACAATTCAGCGGGAATTTTTGTCCCGTAGCCATTCAGCCTAACGCGGGGACGCCCAAACCGGGTTCATTAACCGGATTTTCGGTTGCCGCGATCAGACTGATCGGTGGTGAACGAGGGAATATCGTCGTCGATCACCTCTTCGGCCTCGACAATTTCAGCATCGTCAATTGTTTCAACCGGACGCACGGAATAACCCTCAGTTGCATCGGTTGTCGGCCACTCATCAAACGGGAATGGTTTTTTGTCGCTGTTAAAGGTGAGAAACATCACCGCTTGGTAGATCCACTTGCCGAGTCCCTGACCGAGATTTCGCAGGTTGTTATTGTCGGACCCTGCTATTAGTACAAATACAAACTGCACCAGAATAACCAGACTGACTAACAGCCGTGCGGCGGCCAGCAACAGACAGAACAGCAGCATGTAGGCGCCACGAATCCACGTATTAGAATTGGTTATAGACATTTTATTATCGCTCATTTGGTTTCACCATAAATTCAACATCAGTGTTTTGCTCCGCCACCATCATTGTACGCAAAGACTCCTGAATCGGTCTCTGCTCAAACATGTTGGCATACACAGCGGAGGCCAGAGGCATATAGATACCCAATTTGTCTGCCCTCTCTTTAACCAGTTTAGTCGTATTTACACCCTCGGCCACTTGCCCAACATCAACTATCGCCTGCTCGAGACTTTTGCCCTCGCCCAGCGCCAGGCCAATTCGAAAGTTACGACTCAGCGGCGAGCTGCAGGTCACATAGAGATCACCCACTCCACTCAAGCCCAAAAAGGTCAACGGGTCCGCCCCGAGCTTGCTGGCGAAGCGGCTCATCTCCGCGAGGCTGCGAGTCAACACCACACTCTTGGTGTTCTGCCCGACCTTCATCGCTTCGGCAATCCCAGCGACAATAGCGTAAATATTTTTTAGAGCACCTGCCAGCTCAACGCCATAACGATCGTGATTGGCATAGATACGGAAATACTTTGACGCCAGCAATTCCTGCACACGCTGGCAAACACTATCGTATTCACTGGCGATCACAGTTGCGGTAATTTCGTAGTTAGCGATCTCTTTCGCCAGATTGGGTCCACTGACCACGCCCACCTCACGGCCAGGCAACTCCTGCTCGATAATCTGGCTCGGCAGTGCGAAGCTGTCGGCTTCAATTCCTTTGGCGGTGCTGATCAGCATCGCGTCGCTGGCAATCCAGGCCTCGGCATGTTTCGCTACGACCCGCAAAGCGCTGCTGGGGACGGCAAAAAAGACGCTGTCTGCGCCCTCCAGCGCCTCTTTCAGGTCGGTGCTAAACGCCAGTCTCGGGTCGAATTGATAGCCGGGAAGATAGGCAGCATTTTCGCCGCTGTCGAGTATCTGTTGCAGTTGTTTTTCGCTGCGCATCCACAGTGTTGTGGCATGACCGTTGGCAGCCAGCATATTGGCAATTACAGTGCCAAAGCTACCCGCACCCAACACCGCAATTTTATGATTATTATCGGCTCTCACAGAGACCCTGCTCCAGATGGATAAAATGACGAGAATGGCATTATAAGGGGATGTGCGATGCAGTGACAGCCGGCAGAATTAAAAAAGCGCTCATCAGGCCGTGAGTCATTACGACCTGGCCTGATGAGCGCCAACCTGCAGGGCATTCGGTTTACGATGGATTACGACTCAAACATCAAACGGTTGAGCTGCTGAACAAACTGCGCCGGATTTTCCAGCGCGCGGCCGGCTGATAAAGCCGCCTGATCAAACAACACACTGGCTAACACCTTGGCTTTGTCTTCATCAGACTCGCCATCCAGCTTGATCACCAGTGGGTGCTCAGCATTGATTTCAAGAATCGGTTTGGCCTCTGGAACTGGCTGACCGGCAGCGGCCATGATTTTGCGCATCTGTTCGCCCATATCGTTAGCTCCCACGACCAGACAGGCTGGAGAACTGGTTAGGCGAGTGGTTGTGCGCACCTCTTCAACTCGGTCTACAAGCAGTGTTTTCAGCCGCTCAAGCAGAGCGTCCTGCGGCTTGTCGCCATCCGTCTCTTTGTCAGCAGCATCGGCTTTCGGCTCTTCACCGGTAATTTTTCTGAGGTCTAATTCACCGCGCGCAATATCCTGAAAAGATTTACCATCAAACTCAGACAGGTATCCCATCATCCATTCGTCAATACGATCTGACATCAGCAACACTTCAATGCCATGCTTGCGGAAAACTTCCAAATAGGGGCTATTGTTGATAACAGAATAGCTATCACCTGTAAGGTAATAGATTTTATCCTGGCCTTCCACCATGCGGCTAACGTAATCAGTCAGGCTGACATCAGGCGACGCCGAGTCGCTGGTAGAGCTGGCAAAGCGGAACAGCTTGGCGATTTTCTCACTATTGCTGTGATCTTCACTGGGACCCTCTTTCAAAACTGGACCAAACTGGCTCCAGAATGTCGCGTATTTTTCCGGCTCGTTGGTGGCCATCTTGCCAAGCATGTCCAGCACACGCTTGGTGAGCGCGGTGCGAATACTGTCAACCAGAGGCGTCTTCTGCAGAATTTCGCGCGAGACATTCAACGGCAAATCGGCACTGTCGAGAACACCTTTAACAAAACGCAGGTACATCGGCATAAACTGTTCGGCGTCATCCATGATGAAGGTGCGTTTGATATACAGTTTGATACCGCGCACCGCTTCACGTTGATAGAGATCCATCGGCGCCATGCCGGGAACATACAGCAAACTGGTGTAATCCTGCTTGCCTTCAACGCGGTTGTGACTCCAGGCCAGCGGCTCAGCAAAATCGTGTGACACCATACGATAGAATTCTTTGTATTCATCGTCACTGATATCTTGGCGCGAACGGGTCCACAGCGCCTTAGCGTCATTGACGGCTTCCCACTCAGGCGCTTTATCCTGGTCCTTCTGATCGTTGTCATCGTCGCTCGAAGGCATCGCCGGCTTGATCATCTCAACTGGAATAGCAATATGGTCGGAATATTTTTTAACGATGCTACGCAGACGCCAGTCGTTGCAGAATTCCTGCTCATCACTCTTGATATACAGCGTAATCGACGTTCCGCGATCGGCACGCTCGATCGCTTCAATCTGATAATCGGCCTCGCCTTCACAGCTCCAGCGAATCGCTTCACCTGCAGCGGCACCCGCGCGACGAGTTTCCACGACCACACGGTCAGCAACAATAAACGACGAATAGAAACCCACACCAAATTGACCAATCAGCTGGGAATCTTTCTTTTGATCCCCGGTGAGGTTTTTCATAAATTCGGACGTTCCAGAGCGCGCAATGGTACCCAGATTTGCAATCACTTCTTCCCGAGACATGCCAATACCGTTATCGGAGATGGTAATGGTTTTGGCGTCTTCATCGACCCCAATACGAATATGCAGCTCACCATCATCTTCATAGAGCGAAGAATTTTCCAGCGCCTCAACGCGAAGCTTATCGGTTGCATCGGAAGCATTGGAAATCAGCTCGCGCAGAAAAATCTCCTTGTTGGAGTAGAGCGAGTGAATCATAAGGTGCAGAAGCTGTTTGGCTTCGGTTTGGAAACCCAGGGTTTCGGCGTTGGTTGAATTGTTGCTTGTCGCGTCGGCTTTGGCAGTCATATTCTAAAACTCTCCTGTCTGATTTTATGTACATAGGCTGCGTGCTATGACTAGACAGATGGGGGCGCAGAGAAATATTTCAAGCTCTTGAGTTAAGCTTCAGGCGAAAATACAAAAGACTTTAGCTAGATCAGAAAATGGCAGCGCGCGGTAGCAATCGGGATTTGCTCATCATCCTGCCAGGCTGTCGCCGAAACATTGAGCAAATTCTTGCCCTGCCGCAGAACCTGACAGCGAGCGTAGATGGTTTTAAAGCGTCCCGGACGCAGATAGTCGAGCGAGAAATCGACTACCTTAGGCATATCGATAATATCCAGCGAATAAATCGCCTCGATGGTTGCCGACAGTTCGAGAAAACCACCAATCACACCACCATGAATCGCGGGCAGCGATGGATTGCCGATATTAGATGGGCGTTTATCCAGCCAGTACAACACGCGATTATCTTCCGTCTTGGTTTCGGCACCGATAAACGAGGCATAGGGAATTAAATCCATTATCGACTGTGGGTCTCTCTCCAGCCGGGCTGCCACAACGCGTTCTTGCCAATCCAGTAACACTGGATTACTGCTGTTTTCAGCGGTCATCGGTTAGCGTCCTCCCGATTTAGCGGACGTTGGCTCCAGGGCAGTAAACGGCGCAACTTTTTTGCCGCAATACTTCGAAACTGAATGCTTGTTGAATCCACCTTCATAAAGTTAGCTACGCAGTGAGCAATTGGGCTCTCTTTATCATCCTGCCAGGCAAGACCACGACAAAAAATCACATTAGATGATTGGCGATAGACTCTTGCTTCGACGTGAATAGGCTTGTGGGGCTGCGCCGGGCGCATATAGTCCAGGCGCAGATCCATGGTAGGCGTTACCGAGGGACGTTTTAAAATGGTCATTGCCGCGCAGCCACAAGCAGTATCCAACAGGCTGACAATCGTGCCGCCATGAACCACTCCGGTGATCGGATTACCGACAATAGCCTCGCTGTAAGGGAGGGTAAGATAGGTCTCTCCCCGCTCAAGACGATCAAGAGTAATGCCCAGAGCGGCGCCGTGGCCATTATGTTGCAGAGCGTATCGCAGCGCCGGCCGATAGAGCGCCATAGTCATATCAAATGCCATAGAGTATTTTTTCGTCAGACAAAACGTTAAAGGGCGGCAGTTTACCAGTTATTGTATTTAAACACGCTATATTGGACGTTCCAGTTGCACTGCTTGAATATAAAGTTTGCATAAACTTTACGGGCATAAAAAAGCGGCCCGAAAGCCGCTTTTTTAAAACCACTCAAGACCTTACCAACCGGTAATTTCTTTCAGGCCAGCACCGATGTCAGCCAGGCTGCGAACTGTCTTAACACCAGCGTCTTCAAGTGCCGCAAATTTCTCATCTGCAGTGCCTTTACCACCTGAAACAATCGCACCAGCATGACCCATGCGCTTGCCAGCAGGTGCAGTAACACCAGCGATATAAGACACAACAGGCTTGGTTACGTTGGCTTTGATATAAGCCGCTGCTTCTTCTTCAGCCGTGCCGCCGATCTCACCAATCATCACGATCGCTTCGGTAGCAGGATCTTTTTCAAACAGCTCTAGAATATCGATAAAACTTGAACCTGGAATCGGATCGCCACCAATTCCTACACAGGTAGACTGGCCAAAACCATAGTCGGTGGTCTGCTTAACCGCTTCATACGTCAGTGTACCCGAACGAGACACGATGCCGACTTTGCCCGGCAGGTGAATATGGCCAGGCATGATGCCGATTTTGCATTCGCCTGGGGTGATCACACCTGGACAGTTGGGTCCGATCAGGCGCACGCCCAACGTGTCGCAAACTACTTTACAGTCAAGCATGTCCTGAGTCGGAATGCCTTCAGTAATACAGACAACCAACTTTAGGCCAGCGTTAGCCGCTTCTAGAATTGAATCCTTACAGAATGGTGCAGGTACATAGATCACCGAGGCTTCTGCGCCTGTGGCTTCTACGGCTTCTGCAACAGTATTGAACACGGGTAGACCAAGATGGGTAGTACCACCTTTGCCTGGGGTGACTCCGCCAACCATTTTTGTACCATACTCGAGAGCTTGCTCTGAGTGGAAGGTACCCTGCCCGCCAGTAAAGCCCTGACAGATAACCTTAGTATCGCTATTGATCAAGATAGACATTAGTTACCTCCGGCAGCTTTAACTGCTTGTTGTGCTGCATCAGTCAAGCTGGTTGCGGCGATAATGGCGAGGCCAGATTCGGCCAGCTTTTTTGTACCCAGTTCGGCATTGTTACCTTCGAGGCGAACAACCACTGGAATCTTTACGCCTACTTCTTCTACCGCGCCAATTACGCCATCGGCGATCAGGTCACAGCGCACAATACCGCCAAAGATATTGATCAGTACGGCTTTGACATTGCTGTCGGACAGAATGATTTTAAAGGCTTCTACAACGCGCTCTTTAGTTGCTCCGCCCCCTACGTCGAGGAAGTTGGCCGGTGAGCCACCGTGCAGGTGCACTATGTCCATGGTACCCATGGCCAAACCTGCGCCATTGACCATGCAACCAATATTGCCATCTAGGGCAACATAGTTCAGCTCAAATGACGCAGCATGAGCTTCCCGCGCATCTTCCTGTGAAGGATCATGCATCGCCTTAATCGCTGGCTGACGGTACAACGCATTGCCATCAATAATCACTTTGGCATCCAGGCAGTGAAGGTTGCCTTCGTCGGTAATAACCAGTGGGTTAATCTCCAACAGCTCAAGGTCTTTCTCTTTGAACATTTTGGCCAGACCCAAAAAGATTTTTACAAACTGATTAACCTGAGCGCCTTTAAGGCCGAGCTTAAAGGCTAGATCACGGCCCTGATAAGGCTGTGCGCCTGTCAGAGGGTCAATGATTGCCTTGAGAATTTTTTCGGGTGTCTCTTCCGCAACTTTCTCAATCTCAACACCGCCTTCGGTGGAGGCCATAAAGATGATACGGCGAGTAGCACGATCAACCACCGCACCCAGATACAGCTCTTGATCGATGTCGGTACAGGTCTCAACCAAAATACGGCTGACCGGTTGACCATTGGCATCGGTCTGGTAGGTGACGAGGTTTTTGCCCAGCCATTTGTTGGCAAATGCTTCAATCTCTTGCTTTGAACTAACCAATTTAACGCCGCCAGCTTTACCGCGGCCACCGGCGTGGACCTGAGCTTTAACCACCCAGCGCTCACCACCGATAGTGTCGGCAGCAGCAACTGCTTCGGCCGCTGTTGAGGCGGCAATGCCTTTGGAAACTGGCAGTCCATATTCGGCAAAAAGCTGCTTACCCTGATATTCGTGCAGGTTCATACTTTACTTCCCGTTAATGTGTTGAATAAATAAAACAACGGAGCTACCTAGGGGTAGCTCCGCTTGAAAACTTCTAGAACTAGCGGCGTTTACGATTTGGCATATGAATAGCCGCACCATTGACTGCCAGAGCGGCCTCGTGAACCGCCTCAGACAGCGTTGGGTGACTGAACACAGTCATACCCAGATCTTCAGCGCTTGAGCCAAACTCCATCGCAATCGCCACCTGCTGAACCAGATCCGCAGCACTTGGCCCGACAATATGGCAGCCAAGAATACGGTCAGTGTCTGCGTGAGCAATAATCTTCACCATACCGTCTGCATCATTAGCGGCTACAGCACGTCCGATCGCAGCAAACGGGAAAGTTCCGACATTGTATGGCTCTCCCGCGGCCTTGATCTGCTCTTCGGTCTGTCCGACTGAGGCGACTTCGGGGTGAGTGTAAATAACGTTGGGGACAATGTCATAGTTCATTTGAGCCTTGTGACCAGCGATAACTTCCGCAACCATCACGCCCTCTTCCGAGCCCTTGTGCGCTAGCATCGGACCACGCACCAGATCACCAATGGCATAGACACCCGGTACATTGGTCGCGCATTGCTCATTAACAAAGATTGATCCGCGCTCATCCAGCTGCACGCCACTGTCCGCAGCCAGCAGGCCATCGGTAAATGGACGGCGCCCAACACAGACGATCAACTTATCGAAGATTTCCTTGTGTTCAGAGCCATCGCCCATTGCATAGGTGACATGGACTTTTTTGCCCTTGACTTCAGTGCCGGTAACCCGCGCACCAAGGCGAATATCCAGGCTCTGCTTGGTAAAAATTTTCTTTGCTTCTTTGGCAATCTCTTTATCCATAATCGCCAAGAAGTCTTCCATCGCCTCGAGAAGCACAACGTCAGAGCCGAGACGATTCCACACCGACCCCAGTTCCAAGCCGATTACACCGGCACCGATCACACCGAGACGCTCTGGAACCGAGGCAATTTCCAAAGCACCAGTAGAGTCGACGATGAGATCGTCATCCACCGGAGCGACCGGGATCGCGATCGGCAGTGAGCCGGAGGCGAGAACCACATTATTGGCTTCCAGAACCGTGACATTGCCATCGTTATCGGTCAGCTCAACTTTCTTGCCGGCAAGCAATTTGCCCGTGCCGTAGAGTCCGGTCACGCCATTGGCTTTAAACAGCCCGGCGATACCGCCGGTAAACTGCTTGATAATTTTATTTTTGCGCTCGAGCATGGCGGCGATATCAATTTTCACACCAGAGGTGCTGATACCGTGAATGCCCAGCTCTTCTTTGGCTTCGTGATATTTAAACGAGCTATCAAGCAACGTCTTGGAGGGGATACAGCCAACATTGAGGCAGGTTCCACCGTTAACACCCTTGCCGTCAACATCCTTCCACTTCTCGATACAGGCGGTCTTGAGACCCAGTTGCGCAGCGCGAATCGCCGAAACATAGCCGGCAGGACCACTGCCAATAACAATTACATCATATTTTTCTGACATAGGATTTCCTATATATATCAAATACTTAAATTTTAAATCTCAAGTAGTATCTTAGCTGGATCTTCGATCAATTCCTTGATCGTTACCAAAAACTGCACTGCACCTTTACCATCGATTAAACGATGGTCATAGGACATGGCCAGGTACATCATCGGTCGAATAACCACTTCACCATTAATGGCTACGGGACGTTCTTGAATCTTGTGCATTCCCAGAATAGCCGACTGTGGCGGGTTGATAATTGGCGTGGAAATCAGCGAGCCATAAACACCACCGTTGGTGATGGTAAAGGTGCCGCCGGTCATCTCGTCGATGGTCAACTTGCCATCGCGCGCTTTCATCGCGTAGTCATAGATACCGTTTTCGATATTGGCAATGCTCATATTTTCGGCATTGCGCAAGACTGGCACAACTAGACCGCGATCAGTGGACACCGCTACGCCGACATCCTGGTAGCCGTGATAGACAATGTCGCTGCCATCAATTGAGGCATTAACCGAGGGGAAACGCTTCAGCGCTTCAACCGCTGCCTTGACAAAGAAACCCATAAAACCAAGACGGGTACCGTTGTGGATCTTGGTAAATTCATCTTTGTACTGTGAGCGCAGATTCATCAATGCCGACATATCTACCTCGTTAAAGGTCGTCAATGAAGCAGTAGTCTGAGTTACTTCCAGCAGCCGCTCGGCAATACGTGAGCGCATACGTGTCATGGCCACACGGCGCTCTACCCGATCACCGACCTCGATAACTGTGTCGCTAACCGCTGCCACAGGGGCGACGGGTGATGATGGGGCGGTTGAGGCCGGCGCAAAATTGACCACATCCTCTTTGGTGATACGCCCGCCTTTGCCGGTACCGGAAATTTGACTGACATCAATGCCACGCTCGTCAGCGAGCTTGCGTGCCGCTGGATTAATCAAGCCGCCAGACTCAGTGGTCTCGGGCTCTTCGACAGCTTTTGCAGTGCTTGCAGCGGCTGGAGTTGAGGCTTGCGCCCCCTCTTCAATCCGGGCAATCACTTCGTTGCTGACGACAATATCACCTTCTGCTTTAAGGATTTCGGCCAGCACACCGTCGACCGGTGCAACCACTTCCAACACTACTTTATCGGTTTCAATATCGACAATTAACTCGTCGCGCTTAACGCTCTCACCAATCTGTTTGTGCCAGGTTGCCAGCGAACCTTCCTGAACGGATTCCGGGTATGTGGGCGCTTTGATTTCAATGGCCATCTTTATCATTTCCTTTGTTACGAGTCTGGATTAGATCTCTGTATCAGTCTTGGGTACCGAGAGCTTCATCAATAAACTGTTTTTGTTCTTCCAAGTGCGTGGACATATAACCGCAGGCCGGTGCAGCAGAAGCCGCGCGGCCGACATAACGCAAGTGGAGCATGGGGTCTATACGCTGCAGCACTTGCCGCATATGGTGCTGACTGCTATACCAGGCGCCTTGATTAATTGGCTCTTCCTGACACCAGACAACGTCTTGTATCTTGCTGTATGGCTTCAACACCTCTTCCAGCTCGAGATCAGGGAATGGATAAAGCTGCTCGATACGAATCAGAGCAATGTTATCGATTCCACGTGCCATACGCTCTTCCAACAGGTGGTAATAAACCTTACCAGAACAGAGAACCACTCGAGTGGCTTTAGCCGGGTCAATTTCACTGTCGCCAATCACGTTCTGGAACTCTCCTTTCGCGAGCTCTTCCAAGGACGAAGTCGCCAGTTTGTGCCGCAGAATCCATTTCGGGCTCATGATCACCAGCGGACGACGCATTGGGCGAATAGCCTGGCGGCGGAGAATATGGAAGATCTGTGCCGGAGTGGTCGGAATACAAATCTGCATATTGTGCTCTGCACAGAGCTGCAGGAAGCGCTCAAGACGTGCCGAGCTGTGCTCTGGTCCCTGCCCTTCAAAACCGTGCGGCAGCAACATAGTCAGGCCTGAAAGGCGGCCCCACTTATGCTCGCCACTGGCAATAAACTGATCGATAACCACCTGTGCGCCATTGGCGAAGTCACCAAACTGCGCTTCCCAGATAATCAAACCCTTGGGTGCAGTGGTGGCATAACCATATTCAAACGCCAGCACCGCCTCTTCTGACAGTACCGAGTCATAGATATCAAACTGTGGCTGTCCCTCAGAGAGATTGGCCATGGGCAGATACGCTTCACCGTCTTTCTGGTTGAACACTACCGCATGGCGGTGGGAGAACGTACCGCGGCGTACATCCTGACCGGTAATGCGGATCGGATAGCCCTCTTCCAGCAGCGTGCCGTATGCCAGCAGTTCAGCCATACCCCAATTCAGGGGCAAGGCACCGCCCGCCATTTTGCGACGGTCATCGTAAATTTTGGTCACCTGACGCTGTACTTTAATACCGTCCGGGATATGGTTGAGGCGATTAGCTACATCCTGCAACACACCGAGATCGATACCGGTATTCGCCGGCGTGCGCCAGTCGTGATTGAGGTAGGGAGTCCAGTCGACAAACAGACTGGTATCCGGCTCACGCACCAGGTTATGGACCACAAAATCGCCATTGTCGAGGCTGGCACGATAAGCATTGGCCATTTCATTGGCCTGATCCTGATTCAGCACACCCTCACCGACCAGCTTTTGGGAGTACAGATCGCGGGTGGTGGAATGCTTGCGAATCAGTTCGTACATCAATGGCTGTGTGGTCGAAGGCTCATCGGTTTCATTGTGGCCGCGACGGCGGTAACAGACCAGATCGATTACGACGTCTTTACCGAACTCATAGCGATAATCCATCGCAAGCATCGCAGCGAACATCACCGCATCTGGGTTATCGCCATTGACATGCAGAATAGGCGCCTGAACCATCTTGGCGATATCGGTACAATATTCAGTCGAACGGGCATCGTCCTGGCGGCTGGTGGTGAAGCCAACCTGATTGTTAATCACAATATGAATCGATCCACCGGTCTTATAAGCCCGTGTCTGGGACAGCTGGAAGGTCTCCATCACTACCCCCTGACCGGCAAATGCGGCATCGCCGTGCATCAGGATAGGCAGCACTTTCTCGCCGGTGCGATCATCACGACGATCCTGACGGGCACGTCCGGAGCCGATCACAACCGGGCAGGAAATTTCAAGGTGCGACGGATTAAAGCCTAGCGCCAAATGGACTTCGCCGCCCGGGGTCATCACGTTGGACGAGAAACCCTGATGGTACTTCACATCACCGGAGGTATTGACCAAGCGCTTGCCTTCAAACTCTTCAAACAGTTCCGACGGATTTTTACCGAGGATATTGACCAGCACGTTGAGACGACCGCGGTGGGCCATGGCCATAACAATCTCTTTGCCGCCATACTCGCCGGCTCGGCGCACGAGGCAATCAAGCAATGGAATTAAACTTTCACCGCCCTCAAGACCAAAACGCTTGGTGCCGGGATATTTCGAATCGAGGTGTTTTTCAAGCCCCTCGGCAGCGGTCAGTCGACCAAGCACGTCGACGCGCGCTTCATTGCCGTAGGTTGGCTTGGAACGCACACTTTCAAAGCGCTGCGCCAGCCACTGCTTCTCAGTAAACGAGGTGATATGCATAAACTCGGCGCCAAGCGATCCACAGTACGTCTCTTCAAGTGAATCAACAATCTCGCGCAGCGTCGCTTCAGGCTTGCCGATATACATCGGGCTGGTCTGAAAAGTGGTATCCAGATCCGCTTCGGTAAGACCGTGAAAGTGCAAATCCAGATCGGGCACTTTTTCGCGAACCATCAACCCGAGCGGATCGAGATTGGCTTTCTGGTGACCACGAAAACGATAAGAGCTGATTAACTGAACAACCTTGACCTGCTTGCGCTCGTGCTCAAGGTGAATACCACCTGAACCAGGTGCGGGCGTGGGCCGCGCTTGACGGCGACCGAGCAGCTCGAAATGTTTTACGATTGTGGCGTGGGAAATATCGGGAGCGACGCTGCCGTTGGTGCGCGGCAAGGTATCAAAAAAGTTGCTCCACTGCTCAGGGACACCATTGCGATCATGCAAATAGGTCTCGTATAGATCTTCGATATATGCAGCGTTACCACCGGAGAAGTGTGAGGAGCGAAGAAAGTGCTCCATAGGGCCCTCAGGCATTACTGGTATTCCCCTTTCAAGTAGTCAGGACAGGCTGTTTGATGGGCGCATATTCTAAACCTCTGACGCTGAAACGGCCAGTAAAAACTGGCCGTTAAGTCAAAGCAAATCACTAATACCCTTGATTAAAGGGTTATTTAGCGATCAAGTGGCACTTCTGATCAACATATTACGAATATGGCCAATCGCTTTAGTCGGATTCAGGCCTTTTGGGCAAACCTGAACACAGTTCATGATGCCATGGCAGCGAAACACGCTGAAGGGATCATCGAGGTTAGCAAGACGCTGTTCCGTTGCCGTATCACGACTGTCCGCCAAAAAGCGGTAGGCCTGCAGCAGACCGGATGGCCCGATAAACTTGTCGGGATTCCACCAGAACGACGGACAGGCCGTTGAGCAACAGGCGCATAGAATACACTCGTAGAGACCGTCCAGCTTGGCACGTTCCTCTGGAGACTGCAGACGCTCAATAGCCGGCGCCGGCGTATTGTTAATCATGTATGGCTGAATCTTTTCGTACTGGGCATAGAACTGGCTCATGTCGATCACCAGATCGCGAATCACCGGCAGGCCAGGCAGCGGGCGAATCACAAGCTTGTTGTTTTTCACTGCTTCAGAAAGCGGCGTAACACAGGCCAGGCCATTTTTACCGGAGATATTCATACCGTCAGAACCGCAGACACCTTCACGGCATGAGCGACGAAAAACCAATGTTGGATCTTCAGCCTTGAGCTTCTCAAGCACATCCAGAACCATAATGTCTTTACCCTCTGTGTCGATCTTGAAGTCCTGCATATAGGGTTCTTGATCCACTTCCGGGTTATAGCGATAAATACTAACGTCTAACATTGTCTAATGACCCCTTACTTTCGGTGCAAATTAGTAGGTGCGAATTTTGGGCTGGAATGCCTCGCGCGTTTTCAGAGTAAAGTTCACGCCGCGTTTGCCAACCCGCTTGTCGCTCGGGAAAAACACAGAATGACACAGCCAATTTTCATCATCGCGCTCTTTGAAATCGTCGCGCGCGTGAGCGCCGCGGCTCTCGGTGCGCGCTTCAGCCGTAATGGCAGTTGCCTCGGCCACTTCAAACAGGTTCTGCAACTCCAAGGCCTCGATACGAGAGGTATTGAACGCATTACTCTTGTCACCCAGCGCAACATTTTCAATACGCGGACGCAGCTCAGCCAGCTTGGCGATACCTTCCTGCATATAATCACCGCGACGGAATACACCGAAGTAATTCTGCATAATCGTCTGCAGCTCGGCACGCAGAGCGGCGGCCCCTTCACCGGTACAAGCTGAATTATTAAGCCGGTTCAGACCAACCATTGCCGCCTCAATATCCGCTTCACTGGCATCTTTAAGATCGATACCTTCGCGCAACTGCTTCTCGATAAACATTCCCGAGGCGCGACCAAATACCACCAGATCCAACAGCGAGTTACCACCGAGACGGTTGGCACCATGGACCGAAACACAGGCCGCTTCACCACAGGCATAAAAGCCTTCGATTACCTGGTCATTGCCTTCACTGTCGATGGTCAAAGCCTGACCGTTCACATTGGTTGGGATGCCGCCCATCATATAGTGACAGGTGGGAACAACCGGAATCGGCTCTTTAACCGGATCGGCATGAGCAAAGGTGCGTGACAATTCAAGAATACCCGGCAACTTCGCATTCAGCGTCTCTTCACCGAGGTGATCGAGCTTGAGATAGACGTGATCACCATTGGGGCCGCAACCGCGACCTTCAAGAATTTCCAGAACCATCGAGCGGGCGACCACATCGCGGCCAGCCAGATCTTTGGCATTTGGCGCATAGCGCTCCATAAAGCGCTCGCCATCTTTATTCACCAGATAGCCGCCCTCACCTCGACACCCTTCAGTAACCAGGGTACCGGCACCGTGGATACCGGTGGGGTGGAACTGCCACATTTCAATATCCTGAACCGGGAAGCCTGCACGCAGCGCCATGCCAATCCCATCGCCAGTACAGATATGGGCATTGGTCGTCGAGGCATAGATACGCCCCGCTCCACCCGTGGCAAATACCGTCGCCTTGGCTTTTACATAAACCGTCTCGCCGGACTCGATATTAATCGCCACAACACCGACTACAGCATTGTCAGCATTCTTGACGATATCGACAGCGAACCACTCGTTGAGAAATGTGGTCTCATTTTTCAGGTTGCCCTGATAGAGCGTGTGCAACAGCGCGTGACCGGTTCGGTCAGCCGCTGCACAGGTACGGGCGGCCTGACCGCCCTCACCAAAATCTTTTGACTGACCACCGAACGGACGCTGATAGATGCGACCCTCTTCGGTGCGCGAGAAAGGCAGTCCCATATGCTCGAGCTCAAATACTGCTTCCGGGCCGGTCTGACACATATATTCAATCGCTTCTTGATCACCGATATAATCGGAGCCCTTGATTGTGTCATACATATGCCACTGCCACTGATCATTGGGATCATCACTGGCAATTGCACAGGTAATACCGCCCTGGGCTGATACGGTGTGAGAGCGCGTTGGGAACACTTTAGTGATTACTGCTGTTTTGTATCCGGACTGTGCAAGCTGAAGCGCTGCGCGCATACCGGACCCACCACCGCCGACAATAACGGCGTCGAAACTCATTGTTCTGATGTTAGCCATTTACTTAGATTCCCCAGAGAATATCGATAGCCCAGACCACATACAGCAGCGTAACTGCCATCATGCCCAGTTGAAAAAAGATACGCAGCGCAGTGGCCTTTGGCCCAATCAGGCGCACGGTTATATAGTCTGTGAGAACACACCACATCCCGATCCAGGCGTGAGCCGCAATCGAGAGAATTGTCAGTAGACTAAACATGCGCATCGGCAGAGTGCTGTGCAGGGCCGCCCACTGGGTGTATGTCAGGTCTGGCGTAGTCATCAGATAAGCGACAATAAACACCAGATATGCGGTCATCACAAACGCCGAGACGCGCTGGATCATCCAATCGGAAAGGCCACTTCGGCCGAGACTCGTAACTGTAGTTACCATAAGTAAACCCACCCTGTGACTAGTGCGATAACGACCACGGCAAGAACCAGAGCAACCCAGGCTGTCGTGCGACCACTTTCAAATGAATCTTCGCCAAGACCAAAGTCCATCACCAGGTGACGGATGCCGACTACCGCGTGGTAGGCAAGCGCAGCCAAACTGGCCCAGACAATAAATTGGCACAGCGGATTGTTAAACAGCGCTTTGACATCGTTAAAGCTCTGTTCGGAATCGAGACTGCCCTCAAGCAAGCAGAGAAACACCGCAATTGAGAAAAATAAAATCACACCAGATGCCCGGTGCAAAATCGATACATAGGATGTTATCGGCAACCTAATGGTTCCGATATCAAGATTAACGGGTCTTTTTTTATCCACGACGGGTATTACCTTAAAAGTGATGATCCGTAAAAACGGAAATGAATTTAAAGTGAATTCACTTAACGTACAGCAACTTAAAGTAATCTAACGCTGGGCGGTGGCAACGAAAGCGCCGAGCGGTTTGATGGCGCAGCAGTATAGATACAAGCCCAGCTAAATTCAATTGGGATTGCCAGCCTAAAATTAAAATTCGCGCTCTTCGCGGGAGACACCATGCAGTTTTTTCGCAACATCTAAACGGCATATAAAGCAAGACTGCCATGTCTCTCCAGAGCAACAAAACAAGCCGCTATAACAGCACTAGGCGATCGTCTGGTTGGTCGCCAGTATTGACAATCGGCACCGAACATCTATAGTTGCCCATCTAAATTTCTGCTCCACCCACTACGCTTCACCAGAGGACCCTGCATGAGTAACCGTAAAGCTACCCTATCCATTGAAGGCCAGGCTCCAATTGAGCTACCCATTCTGGAAGGCACCCTGGGCCAGGACGTTATCGATATCGGCACCCTCGGCTCGCACAACATCTTTACGTACGACCCCGGATTCTCGGCTACAGCGTCCTGTCAGTCAGACATTACCTTTATTGATGGCGACAAAGGCATCCTGCTGCATCGAGGCTACCCGATTGAACAGTTGGCCGAAAAATCTGACTACCTCGAAACCTGCTATCTACTTTTGGAAGGTGCCCTGCCATCGGCACAGCAGAAGACTGAGTTCGAAAATAATATTCGCTATCACACAATGGTGAATCGTTCGATTGAGCACTTTATTGCCGGCTTCCGTTACGACGCGCACCCAATGGCTATGCTCTGCGGTGTGGTTGGCGCCATGTCATCGTTTTATCATGACTCGCTCGACATTAATAATGAAGAGCATCGTAAAATTTCCGCTCATCGCCTGATCGCCAAGATCCCAACTATTGCCGCCATGTGCCACAAGCACTTTACCGGCCAGCCATTTATCTATCCGGACAATTCACTCTCTTACTCCGAGAACTTCCTGCATATGATGTTTGGCACACCGTGCGAGCCCTATAAAGTAGAGCCCGCTATCGCGCGTGCAATGGACCGTATCTTCCTGCTTCATGCCGACCATGAACAGAATGCATCGACCTCCACCGTGCGCCTTGCCGGCTCAACCGGCGCCAACCCGTTCTCCTGTATCGCCGCGGGTATTGCAGCACTCTGGGGACCCGCTCACGGCGGCGCCAACGAAGCGGTTCTGGATATGCTTGAAGAGATTGGTCACGAAGACAATATCGAAGCCTTTATCGCCAAAGCTAAAGACAAAAATGATCCTTTCCGCTTAATGGGCTTTGGTCACCGTGTCTATAAAAATTACGACCCGCGGGCGACTGTCATGCGTGAAAGCTGCAACGAAGTGCTGGCGGTTCTGGGACTGGAGAACGACCCACTGTTCCGCCTGGCCAAGAAGCTCGAAACCATTGCCCTTGAAGATGAATATTTTGTCAGCAAGAAACTCTACCCCAATGTCGACTTCTACTCCGGCATTATCCTGAAGGCACTGGGAATCCCGGTTGAGATGTTCACCGTTATCTTCGCCACTGGCCGCACCGTCGGCTGGATTTCTCACTGGAATGAGATGATCAAACACCCCTACCGTATTGGTCGTCCACGCCAGCTCTACACCGGTGCTGATGTGCGTGATTATGTCCCCGTGGATAAGCGTTAAGCCGATTCATGCAGACAACAAAAAGGCAGCCTAGGCTGCCTTTTTTTGTTTTGATTGTTTGGGTGGGTGGGTTGTTTGGATGGGTTGTTTAGCCGAGTTATTTGGATGGTCGTGGCGTCCATCAAGCAACAAAATCCCTCTACTGCGCTCGAGATGACCCTTCTCAGTCATCCCGAACGCGCCATTAAAAACCCCTATCCATCATCCCTTGGTCGCCGCAACCCACTCCGCAACCAGGTCTTCAAGAACATTCAGCGGCACGGCGCCGTTGCCCAGCACCACGTCATGATAGGCACGGATATCAAACTGCTCACCGAGCTCGGCGCGGGCCTTCTCGCGCAGCTCGAGAATCTTCAGCATACCCACTTTGTAAGCCGTGGCCTGGCCCGGCATAACCATATAACGCTCAATCGCCTTGGTGTTGGCCTCTTCAGAACTTGAGGTATTGTCATTCAGGTAGTTAATTGCCTGCTCACGAGTCCAGCGTTTGTGATGCACACCGGTATCAACCACCAAACGACAAGCTCGCCACAGCTCCATACTCAGGCGACCAAAGTCGGAGTATGGGTCGGTGTAGAGGCCCATTTCCTTGGGAATGAACTCTGAATAGAGCCCCCAACCTTCAGAGTAAGCGGTGTAACCACCGAAGCGACGGAACTTGGGCAGAGCATCCTGCTCTTGAGAAATTGAACCCTGCATATGGTGGCCCGGAATTCCCTCGTGATAGGCAAGCGCTTCCAAATCGTAGGTTGGCATGTCTTCCATGCGATAGAGGTTGGCATAGTAAGTGCCAGGACGTGAACCATCTGGCGCCGCACGTTGATAGAAAGCACGGCCCGCAGATTTTTCGCGGAATGGTTCAACCGCTTTAACGATCAAATCAGCCTTTGGCTTGGTGATAAACAACTCGTCGAGACGGGAGTTCATATCGGCAATAATACGGTCCGCCTCAGCAATATAGGCCGCTCGCCCTTCTTCGCTGTTATCTAGATAGAACTGCGGATCAGTGCGCATAAATTCAAAGAACGCCTGCAGATCACCGTCAAACTCCACCTGCTGCATAATGGCTCGCATTTCATCGTGAATACGCGCCACTTCACTGAGGCCCAGCTCGTGAATCTGATCTGCAGTCAGGTCGGTGGTGGTAATACGCTGCAATGCATTGGCGTAATAGTCAGCGCCATCGGGCAATTTCCAGACGCCAAAGTTGCCCTCTGAACGCGCTTCGAGCTGCTCCAACGTGGCAATCAGCTTTTCATAAGCCGGCACAAACTGATTGACCAGCGCAGCATTCAGCTCAGTCATCAGTTGCGCTGCGACAGACTCATCGAGGGCCAGCTTATCGACCTTGGCTTTAAAATCAGCCACCAGAGGATTCTCTTCTTCAGACTCCTCGCCGATACCGGCAATAATATTCTGACTGTCGCGAATGCTGTGTGCGAAGACAAACTTCGGTGCAATAATGCCTTTGTCGGCACGAATGGACAGATCCGAGATCAGCTCGTCCAGTACCAGCGGCACCGCCTTGACACGTGCAACATAGGCTCTGGCTTCATCCGGATGAGCAATCAGGTGCTGGTTGATCAAAAAGCTCGGAATACTGGAGTGAGTACCAAACATCTGGTTAACCGGGTAACCATGATAGCGCCACTGGGTGTCTTCTAGGCCGTTTTCCAAACGCTGCTTATATAGCTTAAGGCTCAGCGCTGACACTTTATCCAGAGCACTGGCATCAATGGCCTTCAAGGTCTCGAGGTGCTTCTGGGTCAACGCCACAGAGTCCTGATAAGCCTGTTCAGAATTGTCATCCCACTCATCGTAACGCTCGCGCATCCCCAGATAAGTCATAAACTCAGGGCTGGTTTTAAGGCTCTCATCAAACAACGCATCAAAGGTCGCATTGGCCTGTTCGGAAGGCGACTGCTGCGGACCGCAAGCCGCCAGCAAAATAGCGGCTGCCACCAATGGCAAGGTTAACCATGTAATCGATTTAGCTTTCATTCTTATCCCTCATTGTTTTACAAAAAAATAATCCAGGTTTATTGATTGCCCGTCTCAATGCACCCAGTGATGGCGTTTGGCCTTTTCGGCAACCGCTTTCGCGGTAGCAGCAGGCATCGCATTGACATTTAGGCGCTCAAAAAACAGTGGTTGCAGTTTTGCATCACCGCTGACCTGCTCAGACATATCGGCAACATCGTAGAGACGACCATTAATCATGGTCTTCGAGATCAGCTCACTGCGTCGAATGTCAGTCAGAACCTCACCATCCATCACCACAATATCCGCCAACTTGCCGACTTCAATCGAGCCGATATCGCCATTCATAGCCAATGCCGCCGCCCCATCAGCGGTCGCCGCACGCAGCGCTTCCCACGGCGTAAAGCCACCCTGATTGAGCATCCACATCTCCCAGTGCGCCGCCAGCCCTTCACGCTGACCATGAGCGCCTATCAGCACACGCACGCCGGCGTCACGCAACTGCTTGGCATACTTTGCAACCTTGATATGGTTGTAGTGATCATCCGGCGCTTTAAAGCGACGGATTGAATCAGGCTCAATGATATAGCGCGGCACATAGCGCATCAGACGAGGGTTTTCCCAAACATTGGTGCGGTCATACCAGAACTTCTCGCCTTCCAGGCCGCCGTAGGCCACCACCAAAGTCGGGTTATACGCCATCTCGGTCTGACTCCAGAACTGGGTCAGGTCGCTATAGCCTGTAGCAATATTTAACGAATGCTCCAGCGTGGTGTGGCCATCCGCCATCATGGACATATTTTGATAAAGCTTGCCGCCGCCCTCAGGCACTACCATTAAGCGCAGATCACGCGCTGCCTTCAGCACCTGCTGACGCTGATTGCGGCGCGGCTGGTTGTAACTCTTAACAGAAATGGCACCCATATCTTTCAAGCGCTGCAGATGGAAAAATGCATCCTCATAACTATCGATGGTCGCATGAGCTCGCGGCGAGTTGGCACCGTAGACAATGGTTCCAGTTGAAAATAATCGCGGTGCCAAAATCTGACCGCTGCGCTGCATTTCGGACGCAGAGAAAATCTCGGAACTATTATTTGACGGGTCATGAATGGTGGTAACACCAAACGCCAGACTCGAGAGGTTTTTCCAGTTTTGCTGCGGAATAATGCCTGAATTGGCCTGAGCACCGTGAGCGTGTGCATCGATCAAACCCGGCACCAGTGTTTTGCCGGTCACATCGACGCGCTTGGCGCCGGCGGGAATAGTGACTTCACCCACCTTGCCAACCGCAACAATGCGGTTTTGCTCAACCACAACTACACCATTTTCGATCACTTCCTGCTCGCTGTCCGCATTGCGCATGGTGACAACCTGACCGCCCACCAGAGCAATGGTTGAAGCAGGCTTATCCGCAGCCGTCGCAAAGCTCAGATTTAACCCCTCGGCGACGGGCTCTGGCAATTCTTCCGGTGCACCATCGAGAAAGCTGAACGCCTGATTTAACTCGCGGCTAAACAGTGTCGCCGCATGCGACCAGTGCAGCTGACGGCTATCGGCAGACCAGTGTAAATACTCCCCGGCACGACTGGACACTTGAGCAACGGGCAAACCGCCGGTTTTGGTGCCAACAGTTTGCTGGCGGCCAGTCTCTAACAGTGGCGCAATATAGGCATTATTCTGATGTGTATAGGCCACCCATCTGCCGTCCGGCGAGAGCTGGTATTCGGTCACCATCTTGCCTTGAAGGATCTTGCGCTGATCTTCACCGCCAAGATTCACACTCAACAACTCAAGCTCAGTACCTTTGCTTTCCGGCTCATAACTGGTGTAGTAAATGCGCTCTTCACTAGCAGAAAAATGGACGTTAAAACCGTAGTCCAACACTTTCTCCATGGTCTTGGCATTGCGATCAGCAAGGTAGACACCCGGTTCCATGGACCATTCCGGCGACAGCAGATAGCCCCCGGTCAAACGCTGAAACACCACTTTTTCACCACTCGGCGAGAACTTCGGCTCGATATAAATACCTGGCTCAGTGGTCACGCTAACCCCGCGGCCACCGCTGGCCGAAACCACTTTTACCGCGCCCAAATTTTTATCATTCCAAGTGGTGTAGACAATCGATTTGCCGTCCCGGGAGAAGCTCGGATAAAACTCATCTTCGCTATCCTGTTTAGTCAATCGCTTCACCCGACCACTTTTGCTATCGCGGATATAAAGTTTGCCCAGCGCCTGATAGACAACCCGACCACCGCTCGGCGACATGCTCGCCCAGCGAATCATCTTGACATTAAACTGGTCCGGTGCCACATCCACAGCAAAACGTGGCGGCTTCTGAACCTGTTTTTCTACCCGGACATGCATCGGAATAACCGACTCATCCAGGGTTGCCACATTGAGTTTGTGGAACTTGCCACCCGTCCAGTAAATAATATTTTCGCCATCTGGTGTCCAGTCAAAGTGGGCAAAGTTTCCCTCAGAGCCAAACGTCTCTTGATGATCGCGCTCCATCTCGGTCGACAATCGGCGGTCAACGCCCGACTTGAGATCCTTCAGGTAGAGCACAGTTTTGGTATCCTCGCGCTTGAGATAGGCCATTTGTTTACCGTCTGGCGACGGCGTTGCCACAATCGCGCCACCTGCTCCACCGATATAACGCGTGCTCTCACCTGACTCGAGTTCGTAGCGAACAATATTGAACAGTTCCGTCGTGGCGTTTTTGCCGTATTCCCAAATCCGACCCTCAGTCACATCATCGGTGTAATAGAGGTATTTGCCGTCGGGCGAGAACGCTGGATCGGTCATATTTTTCTGTGTATGTGGTCCATAAGCACGCTTGGTTATCATCACACCATCGCCACCGGAGCGGTGATACATCCATATTTCACCGGCGGGAATTGAGCGCGATGACATAAACCCCTTAGTCACAGCAATATAATCGCCATCCGGACTCCAGGCCGGAGTGTGCACCAACGCTGTTGTTTCGGTTGTAACCGGACGCGGATTTTCACCATTGGCATCCATCAACCACAGATTAGTCGCACCATCTCGATCACTGATAAACGCAATGCTCTTGCCGTCCGGGCTATAGGCCGGCTGCATATTCCAGTCAAACCCATGAACCAATGGTTCTGCATGACCACCGGTAATTGGCATCGTGTAAATATCGCCGAGCATATCAAACACCAACGTTGAGCCATCCGGGCTAACACTGAGATTGGACCAGGTGCTTTCGGTGGTGTCGATGGTAATGGTTTTCAACTCACCCTGAGGCTGCGTTACATCCCAGTCTTTTGACTCTTGGTCTTCCTCCGGATGACCGTCCGCGATAATTGGCGGATTAAAAAACAAAAGAGATGCACAGAAACACACGGCAAACAGCCGCCGCAAGGGAAAAGTCGTCATGATGATGCTCCGCAAGTAGTTAGCTACTTTTTATAATTTGAAGCACGGAAGGTTACCCCAAACAGAGACATGAAAACAGTTAAAATTGCCCCCAAGTTCAGGACATTATCCGCCAGATTCAGGCCCCAATAACACACAGGTCTGTGCTACGATTCGCGCTGCTTCCACTCAAGATATGAGATAGACAACCGTCCATGAGCGCACTCGACGAGATACAGGCTTTTCTCCCCTGTCCAACACCCGACAGCTGGATTGAAAATGCATTAGCCAACCCCACTCTAATGCTGATCGATCACGCCAACTGTGAAAAGAAGGCCGCCAATACCGCGCTCAGTCTGATTAACCGCTACACCGATAACTTTGATCTGTTGAACAAAATGTCACGCCTGGCACGAGAAGAGATGCGCCACTTTGAACAAGTGATCGCCATTATGAAACGCCGCGGTATCGCCTACCAACACGTCACCGCCTCGCGCTATGCCACCGGTCTGCGCGACCTCGCCCGCAAAGGCGAACCCGGTAAACTAGTCGACGTACTGATTATTGGCGCCTTTATTGAAGCCCGCTCCTGCGAACGTTTTGCGCGCCTGGCACCGCATCTGGATACAGAACTGGAAAAGTTTTATACCTCGCTGCTGAAATCCGAATCGCGGCACTATCAGGATTATTTAAAGCTGGCAAAAACTGTTGCTGGAAATAACGAAGATATCGATAAAAGAATTGCCGTGATCGCAGAAAAAGAGCGCGAATTGGTTGAGAGCCCAGACACGGAATTTCGTTTTCATTCAGGGCCAATGGTAGCTGTTTGAGTACAGGGTAATATCCGCCGGCTGGTCGGGATGACCTGTATCAGCCAGAACTACTCCAACCCACTGCGCCCTGTTGTTTGTCATCCCAATCAAACGCAGTGAGTGGAGGAACCGCTCTACTTTTGCATCATAGCCTTCTTCAAAAACTTCTCCGACTGCTCCGCCCCGCTGTGTAATACCGCCTGCCCCTTCGGGTCGGCCACTTCCGACCAGCGAGCCATAATCGCTTCTGGAGTCTGTTCCTCCGGTGGCAGAAAAATACCGTCCGTCTCATAGATCTGGGTGCTGGCATAACCACCCGCCCCGACACAGAGGATAAAGCGCGACGGCGCCTTGTCGTGGCATAGCGTCAGCAGACCCGCAGTTACTGCCTCCGGTTTCATCAGTGACAGCGCCCCTTCATCTATACCCAAATCTTCAGTCATTCGGGTTGCCGCCGCAGGTGCCAGCGCATTGACATGAATATTGTATTTTT